>Ga0208722_1000362_pt1 | contig 12737 bp, 1 predicted proteins | sample LakMenEpi21Sep11_FD_150722 | JGI IMG/M metagenome (GOLD analysis project Ga0208722, IMG submission 150722) | Freshwater microbial communities from Lake Mendota, WI - 21SEP2011 deep hole epilimnion (SPAdes) | ecosystem: Environmental > Aquatic > Freshwater > Lake > Epilimnion/Euphotic zone ... | reverse complement strand
AGGTTAGGGGTTCGAATCCCTTCGCGCGCACAAGTTAAGCTCTCGGTGCCTTTCACACCGGGGGCTTTTCTTCTGTCATTTTGTTAAGCAAACACTCAAACTCACCCTCTTTCGGGTGATCTTTGTGGGTGAACATCACCCCTTTCGGTGCTTTTCTATAGGTACCTCATCACCCCGCTTTTACTCTTAAGCCTCTCCTATTTACTCTAGTAAAGAGGTACAAGTGTCCTTTGGTTTAGTGCGCACAAAAGTAGTTGCCGCACATCCAAAGCACTTCATTAAATTCGCACTTCCAATCTTGATTGGCTTTTTGGCGATCCTTGTTGGTCAATCAACCGTTGCACCACCAGCCAATGCATCAATTTTTGGAACTATCTATAACGCCCCTGTGATGGCTTTTGGAGGTGGAAATTATCAAGGGGTTCAAAGCTGTCCTGCTGGCCAGGTAATTGTTGGTGTGACTTTTAATCAAAACCCAATGTCATGGGGATTTAGATGTTCTGCACTAGATGCAAATTTCCAAGTGCCTGCATTGAGTTCAACATTGCGCGCAACAGCAAATTATGTCTTTTGTCCAGATGGCAAAGCCGCTGTTGGTTTCAAAATGTTTAACTCGGGTGGAAATAGATTAGGAATTTCGTGTAAAACTCCACCACTTGTGGATGACACCGAAGTCCTAACTGATTTTGTTGCGAATGCAGCTGCAACCAAATTCATCACGAGGACAACACAAACAATTTCTTTGCAAAGTATGTGTAGAGCAGGTGATGTTGTTGTTGCTGTCTACCTTTATGCAAATCTTTGGTTTGATCAACTAGGTGCACAATGTGCACCGTTCTCTAAATTCACAGTTACCTACAACCTAAATAGTGGAGGCGGTACTGCGCCAGCATCTCAGACCCAAACTGGGCCGGGACAGCAATTAACAGTATCTTCTGCATATTCGGGAACCCGCACAGGATTTCAGTTCGATGGTTGGAACACCTTGGCAAACGGTCTAGGTACTGACTACGCGACCGGATCAAATATTCGTCCCGTAGGTGCAACAACGCTTTACGCAAAGTGGAAATCCACTATTACTTATGATGGAAATACAAACACCAGTGGAGCTGTCCCAAATTCAACAACAGCTGTATCTTCCGCTGCTATTACATATTTGTCACCAAATGATGGATCTTCCGCCTCGCCAAATGTTCCATTAGCCAAGACAGGCTTTACTTTTGCAGGTTGGAACACTTTGGTTAATGGTGCAGGTACTTCATATCCTGCTTCTAGTACAGGCGCGGTCACTGAAACCCCATACATGCTTTTTGACGCGGAAAACTTTAATGACACGACTAACGCATGGACAGATACTTCCGGTAATTCTCGTTCAATACCAGGTACTGCCGTAAGCACTAGCGCAGGCAACATCCGGGGTAATCCGAGCAAAGTTACAAACGTTGCTGGCACTAACGGCGCGAGCAAAGAATTTCCAGCAGTGCAAGGCGCTACCACTGATGGAATTGTCATAGGTAACGGTGCACTAACTAATTACACCTTTTGCCACGTTGCACGATACGCAGGAACATCAAAGAATAGAATTTTTGCAGGAATTACTGGCAACTGGCTTTCTGGTTTCTGGGGCAGTGCAACAGGTGTTGCTTATCATGAAGGTTGGATAACAGCTTCGACCGGTGTCAATGACACAAACTGGAAAATTCAGTGTGATACCGGTGGCAGTAGAAGCTCACTTCGATCTAATGGAACCTTAAAGTCTTCAATTGCAAACAATGCAACTGGGTTGCCGGCGAATATTTCAATCAACTCCCAAGGATCAAGGACTGCTCCTTCCGAGGTAACAGACTGGGCTGTAGCTTATTTTGTTATTTACGACAGTGTTCTTAGCGAATCAAAGATTCAAGAGATTGAAGCAGGACTAAATCGAAAGTATGGAGTTGGACTCTTTACTTCAACAATAGATACATACAATTACGCGTCTACCGGCGATAAAACTCTCTACGCCCAGTGGAATTCAACCATTACTTACAACGGCAATGGTCAAACTTCTGCATCTTCAACTGTTCCAGCTCCAACAATTGCTAAAGGCACTGCAGGAAATACAACACTAGCTAACGCCGGCACGATGGTTAGAACAGGCTTTGCTTTTGCAGGTTGGAACACTCAGGCTGATGGTTTGGGTACAAATTACGCTTCAGGATTAACGACATATGCGTCTAGAGGAAATATAACTTTATATGCACGTTGGACTGCCACCATCACCTTTGATCCAAATGGTGCATCTGGCTCGCCAGCAACATCTAGTACTAATGCGACACCCAAAACTTCACAAGTTTTTACAAACTCGATTTCCTCAATCCCACTGGGAGACTTGCCGACTGTAGGAACTATGTCACGACCAGGTTTCACGTTTATCGGTTGGAACACTGCAGCAAATGGAACAGGAACCCGTTTTTCAGGTTCTTCTTCGAGTACACCAATTTTGCGATATCTAGCAAGTGATTACGACACCTCAACTGTAACTTGGGCCAATTCAGGCTCCGCCGGAAGTGCATTTAACATCACCAGTTCAAGCATGGAAGCTGGAGCAGGAATCACAAAGATAACCAGCACTAGTCAAGGTGGTAGCAGTGCATCGTTCACAACACTAAGAGGAACGACTTCTTCTAAAATAACTTTCCCAAACAGTGCAATGAGTAGCTACACATTGTGCCACGTTGCAAGATATGTGAATCCAGGTTCGAGTACAGGTGCGAAACAGCGAATTTTCACACACCCATCAAATAACTGGTTGAGTGGATACTTGTCAGGGCTGACAGGCTATTACTATGGAAGTGGAAATGATGGTTCAGTCGCTCAAGGTAACGGTGACACGAACTGGCACCTGATATGTGATTACAACGGAAACTTTAGAAACAATGGACGATCAGCTAGCCCGGCAGGTAGAACATCATTGCCTGCAAACATTGGAGTTGCCACCTGGTCTAACCAGCAAAGTGATTGGGAAATTGCAGAAGTTCTCTTCTATTCACATGCGCTTTCTACCTTCCAGATCGAGGCCCTCGAGGCATCTCTGAAATCAACATATGGACTTTCAAGTTTGTATCAAGATCCTTCTACACCAGCAACTGCGGGCTCATATCTAGCAACAGGTAATGTCACTTTATATGCACAGTGGGTTGCAAATGATTATGCAATTACTTATGACACTACGGGTACAACTGGTGGAGCAATGGCCCAAACTTTTGCAACTGCGGGTAACGCGGTCTCCCTACGGACTAATGCATTCACTCGCACAGGTCACACATTTAAAAACTGGAATACATCAGCAAATGGCAGTGGAACGACTTATACAAACGGACAATCAGTAACTTTGTATGCTGATTTAGCTTTGTATCCTCAGTGGAATTTGATTGCTCCCGGAGTTCCAACGGTTTCTGTTTCGGCCGGAAACACAGAAGTTACTGTGACACCTACCCCTGCAGCGGCGTCGGGCACAACAGTAGGTCCCACTACTTCAATGCTTGTCACCGCTTTTGATAGCTCTGGGGTCGCTCTTTCGCCCGCAAAAAACTGCACTGTTGTTCCGCCGACAACTTCATGTGTCATATCAGGGCTCACTAATGGAATCACTTATAAGTTTGCTGCGAAGGCTATCAATGCAACTAGCCCAACGGGAACTGCAAACAGTGCCCTAGTTTCTGCAATTCCTGTAAATACACTAGTGACTTTTGATGCATCATCCAATGGTGGTTCGAACACAACAAGTATTGCAAACATTCAATACTTAAGTTCTGCTTCAAACATCAGCACTCTCACTACCTACGCTCCACACGGATTTAATGTTGGAGATTCAGTTATCATCGAATCGACACTAGGTAATACAGCCACAAATACGTACAGAGGCAATTACATAGTTTCGGCTGTACCCACCGCAACGACTTTTCAATATGTTCGTGAGTATTCAAACCAGGGACAATCTGGTGGTGGCTCCGCCGGACAAACTACTGCTACTAAAGGAACAATTGGACTATATAAAAAACCAAATGCGATCATTTTGCCAAACGCAACAAAAACAGGCTATGTTTTTTCTGGCTGGTACACAACTCAATCTTCCGGTGGTTCACTCATAGGTGCTGCAGGTGCAACTTATTCACCAACAAGTGCAATCACTTTATTTGCGCGTTTTTCCGGAATTGTGTACACAATCAATTACAACGGCAATGGAAATACTGGAGGAACCGTTCCTAGCACTGGTTCGTATGAAACAGGATCAGATGGAACGTATAACAACACCCAGGTTTATACATACACAGGCACAGATCAAACATTCACTGTTCCAAATGACATAACAGGAACAAAGGAAATCCTTGTTGAAATTTGGGGAGCTGGTGGCGGTGGAACTGTTGCATATTACGGTCTTGATTATGGAGGCGGTGCAGGTGGTTACACAAAAACGACTATTTCGACCGCGACGTCAGGGGAAGTTCTAACTCTTAAAGTCGGTAAAGGCGGAACCGTAAAAACAACAACCTCTGCCTATGGCGGCGCAGGTGTTGGTGGAAATACATCAGGACTCGAAGGTTCATCTGGAGGTGGTTATTCAGGTGTATTTGCAGGGAGTACTCCACTAGCTATTTCTGGAGGTGGTGGCGGAGCTTCACCTGGACATAATGACCAAGGTATTGCCGGTGGCGGCGGTGGGGCTAATCAAAGTGGCGGTGCCTCTTCGAGTACTTCTATGGGCGGACGCGGCGGTACGACTTCTGCTGGTGGAGTAAAAGCCGCAAGTTGTGCAACAGATGGATCGCAATACGCAGGTGGAACTGGTTGTGGTGCTGGTTCTGAAGGCGGTGGTGGTGGTGGAGCTGGCTATTACGGCGGAGGTGGCGGTAACTCCAACGGCAGCGCTAACGGCGGTGGTGGCGGTGGATCAGGTTATCTCGATGCAACTCGCGGTTCATTGATTACAGCAACCGTTGGCCAAAATGGTGCACTTCCATCAACTTGGGCATTTCCAAATAAGACAAGTTCAAACTATGGAACAAACAATGCTGGTCGTGGCGGTAAGGGTTACACAAACACTACTGCAGATAGTGGCGGAGGCGATGGCCGAATCGTAATTCAATGGAAAACAGGTAGCGGCGCACACGTTGTTGGTGCAGGACCAACAAAAGTTGGTTACACATTCGCTGGATGGACAACTAATGCAGATGGAACTGGCACTACTTATCAACCAAATGCCTCATTAACGCCTTCTACAAATGTGAGCTTGTTTGCAAAATGGACGGCCGCTTCTAGAACAGTTACCTATGCACTTGATGGGGGAACTTCTTCAGCAAACACATCGCAATTAACCGGAAGAGTTGTTGGAAACACTGTCACGCTTCCCTCTTCAAATACCATGTCAAAGACTGGTTATTCATTTGCAGGTTGGAGCGATGGAACAAGCACATATGCAGGTGGAGCAACATGGACTGTTCCAGCATCAGATTCAAACTTCACACTTACTGCGCTATGGAACACCCAAACATTTACATATTCATATGACACCAATGGTGGTGGAACCGCACCTGCAGGTGGCACCAAAACATACGGCGAATCATTGGTTTTATCTGCTTCTTCAGGCCTGAGCAAGACCGGGTACACCTTTGCTGGCTGGAATGATGGATCAAGCACAAGCAATGCCGGTGCTTCCGTTTCAATAACTGCAAACAAAGTTTATGTTGCTCAATGGAGCGCGCAAAGCTTCACAATTTCTTATTCTGGCAATACTCCTACATCAGGTTCTGTATCTTCCGGGTCATATGTTGCAGGCGGCGTTCCTTATGCCATCGCAGCCAATGGGTTTACAAAAGTTGGTTACACATTCGCTGGCTGGAAAGACGCTTCAAACAATTCATTCACAGTAGGTGCGGGTTATTCAACTGCAGCAAACCTTGAATTAATTGCACAGTGGACACCTAGCTCATACATAGTTACATACAACGGAAATGGATCAACTGGTGGAACTGCACCAGCATCTGGAACCTTAACAACTGGAACAACTTTTAACGCATCGAATAACACGGGTTCCTTAATTAAGTCTGGCTATACCTTTGCTGGCTGGAATACGAGTGCTGATGGACTTGGGACAAATATTGCAGAGGGTGGGGTTGTAACTACAACGTCTAATGTAACTTTGTATGCCAAGTGGACAATCATTTCCCCCTTGATCACTTTCAATAAAGGAATAGCTGACTCAATAACCCTGCCGGGTAATACATCAGCAAATTTCGGATCTCTTTTCACTCTACCTACAACTGATACAGCAACAGTTATCTCGGCACCCAACGCTGGTAATTATGCATTTACTGGTTGGTCTGACGGAACAAATGTTTATCAAGCAAATAGCACTTACCGAATGGGTACCGCAAATGTAACTTTCACTGCGCAATGGGTTGCAGTCTTTACAGTCCGTTATGTTTTAAACGGTGGAACAGGAACCCCTCCTGTAGATGTGCTTCGCACGGACAATTTCCAAGAGACGCTCACCTCGGCGACAATTACAAAGACTGGGTTCACTTTGTCTGGCTGGAAAGACCAATCTGGGGCGAACATTGCTTCGGGTGCAAACAATTGGCTGATTTCAAATACCAGTTACATTGCCTACGCCCAGTGGACGGCAACCCAGAGAACATTGTCATTTGGCTTAGATTCTGGCAGCGGAAGTGCACCTGCCGATATCACGGGCAAAGTAATCGGTGAGATAGTCGCATTGCCAACCACTTCAAGCACGAAAACTGGTTACACATTTGGTGGTTGGAGCAACGGCGGGGTTACTTACCCGGCTGGAGGAACCTTCACTGTAGGTGATGCCAACGCAGCGTTTGTAGCCGTATGGATTAGTAATACAAACATCATTACTTACAACGGAAATGGTGCAACTGGCGGAACGGTGCCAGTTGATGGAAATTTTGTAACGGGTGCAGTTACTCCATTTACGGTTTCAACAAATAGCGGGAATCTGGTTAAAGAAGGATTCACTTTTGATGGTTGGTATACAACTGCATCAGGTACTGGAGGCACCGCATACGCTGTTTCTCCAGCCGGAACCTTTGTAACAAATACGAATGTAACCTTGTATGCAAAATGGAGCGCTGCTTCTTACACGATCACCTATAACACTGACGGCGGGAGTGCGGCTCCTTCTCAAACTACTAACGCTTACGGATCAACGGTCACATTGCCATCTGCACCTACAAAAACGGGAAGTAATTTCTTGGGATGGGAAACAGGAACTGGGGCTTCAGCAAACTTGTTTGCGCCAAGTGCAAGTTATGTTATGGGACCTAGCGCAGTTACTTTCACTGCGCGCTGGAGCGACATTTCATATGCAGTCACCTACGCATTAAATGGTGGAGCTGGGACAGCACCAACACAAGCAAATGTTTCATCTGGTGGATCATTTACAACAGCCGCTGCGCCAACCAAGACAGGATTTACATTTACTGGATGGAGTGATGGAGCAACAACTACAAATGCGTCAACTCTCATCTCAAATGTTTCTGGAAATATCACACTGACCGCACAGTGGACCATTTCTGCACCGGGAACTCCTGGGACCCCAACAGCAACCCCCGGTGATGGTTCTGCAACAATAACAATTGCAGCTCCAACATCAGGGGGAGCGCCTTCTTCTTACACGGTTACTGCATCTAATGGATCTACATGCACAATAGTTTCCCCTGGAACTAGTTGCACAATCGCACCGTTAAATAATGGAACTGCCTATACCTTCACATCAACTGCAACTAACACAGCAGGAACTTCAGCATCTGCGTCAGCAGCTTCAGCTGCTGTAACCCCAGCAGGCGTGCCACTTAGCCCTTCAAGTATTACTGGAACAGGACTTGGCGGTAGCACAACAATTGAATGGACGGCACCAACTAGTGATGGCGGCTCACCAATAACAGACTATGTTATTGAATACAGCGTTGCAGGGTCAGGCACTTGGACAACATTTAGTGACGGAACATCAACTGCTACATCAGCAACAATTACTGGATTAACTGCAGGTAATGCTTATGAATTCAGAGTTTCGGCAAAGAATCTGATTGGTAATTCACTTCCTTCATTTACATCACCAGTTGTTGAAACGCTTTCAACTACTCCAACAATTACTAGTGTTATAGGAGCAAGTGAGAAGGTGACGGTTGCATGGAATGCACCTTCCCATCTTGGGTCAGGAACTCTGACTGATTATGAAGTTACTGCCTATGACGCATCAGGCAATGCTGCGGGTTCATGTAAACCAGCATCTGGACAACGAACATGTGAAGTGACTGGACTTGATAATGGATCAAGCTATACCTTCAAGGTCGCCGCAATTACATCGGTTGGTACTTCAGCACAATCATCAGCATCATCTGTAGTTGTTCCAGCAGGTGTGCCATCTGCACCTGCCAATGTTGTTGCAGTAACCAGTGGAAGCAATATGACAGTGACTTTTGATGCACCTGCAGATAACGGTGGTTCAGCAATTACTTCATACGTTGTCACTTCATCACCAGCTGGTGCGACATGTACTCGAGGTGCCAATGCAACGACCTATACATGTACTGGTTTAACCGCGGGTACTAACTACACATATTCAGTGAAGGCAGTTAATTCAAAGGGAGAATCCAGTGCATCCTTGGATTCAACAGCGGTTACTGCCGTTGCTGTTCCGTCGGCCCCACAAGGTGTTTCAGCAGTGATTACAGCAGGAACTACTACTCTTTCTGCCACAGTCTCTTTCAATCCGCCTGCAAATGAAAATGGTTCACCAGTAATTTCCTACACAGTGACCGCCTCACCTGGTGGAGCTACCTGCACCGTTACAGCTCCAACCACCTATTGCGACATTCCTGTTTTGCCGGATCGTGTTTATACCTTCACCGTTACTGCAACAAATACTGTCGGCACTTCGGTTGCTTCATCAGCATCCCTTGAAACAAAGGCAGAAAATGGAATCCCACCTACATTGAAGGTTGACCCGATTCCTGCCCCAACCGGGGATTTGGTAGAAAACAAAGTTTTGAGTTCAAATATCACTTTCGCAGATTTTAACTCAACCCCTAATTCCGTGGTCACATATCAGTGGAAGCGTTGTACTGAACCAACAGATGACATAACATGCACAAGTATTTCTGGTGCAACCAATGCGACATACACCCTTGGTTCAAGTGATGTTGATAAATACATAAGAGTTGAAGTAACTGCTACCAACTCGATCGGAACAATTACCAAACTTTCCGATGCAACCGCAATTATTGTTGCAGCACAAACAACACCAAGTACGCCATCTACCCCGTCAACACCAAGTACTCCATCTACACCGGCAGTTGATCCAACTCCAGTCGCACCTACTTGTGATTCTGCATGTCAGGCAATTCGTGATGCTGCAGCGACAAAGGCAGCCGCAGATGCTGCAGCAAAAGCTGCGGCGGATAAAGCAGCCGCAGATGCTGCAGCAAAATTAAAGGCTGATGCAGATGCACGCACAGCAAGTGATAGAGCATCAGCGGCAGCAAAGGCGGCAGCGGATGCTGCAAAGACTGCAGTTGAAAGAGCAGGAGCAGCTGCAGCAGCAAAGGCCGCAGCAGATGCAGCAGCGGCAACAGCTGCAGCACAAGCAAAGGCCGCAGCAGATGCACAAGCCGCGGCAAATAAGGCAGCAGCAGATGCAGCGGCGGCATTACGTAACTCTGCAACATCAGCAGCTGCACGCGCTGCAGCTACAGCAGCGGCAAACAAAGCAGCAGCAGATGCAGCTGCTGCGGTAAAAGCTGCAGCAACTGCTGCTCAAAATGCGACCAGGGCAAAGACAGCGGAAGCAAATGCAAATAAACAAGTAGATATTGCAATTAACTCTCTCACTTCGAAGACTGCATCTGCGCAAGCAACTGCAGAGGCTAATGCGATCGCAGCGGCAGCAAAGGCTGCAGCTAACCAGGCAGCCGCAGCCGCAGCCGCTAAAGCCGATGCCGCAAAAGCGACGGCATCTGCAGCACAGAAGGCCGCCTCTGATGCAGCAGCACGTATTGCAACAGAACAACGAGAAGCGGCAACGGCAGCAGCCGCAGCAAAAGCTGCAGCAGAAGCGGCGGCAAAAGCAAGTGCAGAAAAGATTGCAGCTACCAACGCTGCAAAGGTTGCTACTGAGACATTAGCCAAGGTTTTGAATGAAAAGGCAACCCTTGCAGAACAAGCTGCTAATGCAACTGATGCAAAGGCTCGTGAAGAGATCGCTAAAAAGATCGAAGAGATAGAAACAAGGCTTGATGAAGTTGAAGCAGCCGTAGAAGAAGCACAAGATGCTGCCGAAGAAGCTACTGCAGAATATGAAGAAGCATCTGAAGCTGCAGAAGAAGCACAAGAAGTCGCTGCAGAAGAAGCACAAGATGCTGTCGAAATTAAGACTGAAGTTGCAACAAAGACCGCTGCCGCAACTAAGGCAGCAGCAAATGCAACAGTTGCTGCAAAGGTTGCAACTGCTGCTAAAGCTGCAGCCGCAAAGGTCCCATCAAAGGCCGTCATCACCAAGAAACCATCAACCACGGCAGGTAAGAATTCAGCGAAAGCAACTGTTACAGGATTGAAGCCTGGCCAAAAGGTCAAGGTAACCGTGAATGTGAAACCAAGGCCATGATAAATATGAAGAGAATTATTTCTGTCGTTTTGTTCAGTTTATTCGCTTCATTGTTTCAAAGTATGCCAAATGCCGCGGCCGCTCCTGGATATATTGGAAACGCAAACCAAACAAGTACAAATTATTTTAATACGGTGTGCAATATGACATCAAGGACAGCAATCATAAAGTTTAATGGGGACACAGCAAAAAGTTATGAATGGGCGGCAATGAGTCACCCTACATTTGAAAGCTATTCGACTTATTTAGCAACAAACACACCTGGTTATAACACCTTGAAGACTGAATATGTTTCCGGATTAACGTGGACGCCAGTTTCAGCTGTCACAACAATTATGGCAAATTATGCTTCACCAGTTGTAGTTGAGTTCCCCTTGCCAGATATTTTTCATCCAAACTGGAGTGCTTTTTATTTAAGAGAAGTTGAGGGAGCGACCAAGGGCATTGCTTCATGGATGGCTACTTGTAAATACCTGGCTGTCGCACCTGACGCCCCAGGCCAACCAACAGGTTCTGCAGGCGACAGTCAGGTAACCGTCACAGTAGTTGCTCCAACGAGCGGTGGATCTCCAACCTCGTATACCGTGATTGCTTCACCACAAGTAGGTGGGGTAACTAGAACCTGTACAGTCGCTGGTTCTTCTGGATCTTGTACTGTTACTGGCTTAACAAACGGAGTCGCTTACACATTTTCCTCTACGGCTACTAATAGTGGTGGTACATCAACTGCGTCGACCGCGTCTTTGAGCGCGACCCCAATAGATTCAACCGCACCAACCGTTACCTCTGTTTCCTCATCTTCATCAAATGGAAGTTATAAGGTCGGAAGTACAATTGCAGTCACAGTGAATTTTAGTGAAGCAGTAATTGTTACAGGCACCCCTCAACTAAAACTTGAAACGGGCTCAACTGATCAAATCGTTAATTACACTTCAGGAAGCGGTACAAACACACTAACTTTCAATTACATTATTCAAGCAGGTGATGTGACGTCAGACCTTGATTATTTCTCCACTTCGGCATTAATGCTCAATGATGGAACAATTAAGGATGCAGCCGCGTTCGATGCCGTCTTAACATTGGCATCACCAGGATCGTCTGGATCAATCGCAAATGCCAAAGCAATCATTGTTGATACGACAGTCCCAACTGCATCTCTTTCTGCAGGGACAGTAATCGGATCTGGAAATGCAACTGTGCAATCGTCGGAAGCAGGAACGGCATATTTGATTAAGTCATCGGTAGCGGTTTCATCTCTAGCCAGCATAGAAAATGCTGCAGGTAATCTTTGGAATAGTGTTTCTGTTTCTGCAAATACTGCTACAAATCTAAGTGCATCAGGTCTCGACCTGGGCGAATATGTTTTATATACAGCTGACGCGGCAGGCAATCTCTCTGCTGTATCAAGTAACACTGTTACCGTCTCAATGGGTGCTCCTAGTACTCCCGATTTGAATTCATCCTCAGACTTAGGAACATCATCAACCGATAATCAGACTGCAGATGACACTCCTACGATTGATTTAACTGGTTTATCAACTGGTGCAGTCGTGACGGTAACGGCAACACCTAGCTCCGGCTCACCTGTAACTTGCACATTCACGGCTTCAAGCGGATCTGGAAGCTGTACTTTTTCCTCGCTAGCCAATCAAACATACTCATTCAAGGCATCACAAACATTAAGTGGAGTAACTTCTTCGGATTCAGCAAACTTAACAAATGTTAAGATCGAGAAAATAGCAATAACACCAACCGTAACATTAACTTTGAACCCGGCCGATGACCTTGGAATTTCGTCGACTGACAAAATTACGAGCGCTACAACACTAAGAATTACATCCAGCAGTGGTGGTGTCTCATATACAACTAGCGGTGGAAGTGGAAATAATAGTAACTGCACATCAGGTTGCAGTTTTGGCACCTTTAGTTCAGGTGTGATCACTTTTACTGGTTCGGCAACAACTGATACTTATGGAAATTCTGCCACTCCGACACTTCAGGTAACTGTTAATACGGGCACTCCAACACTTTCGAGCGTATCGGCTAGTTCAGTGGCTGGTACGAC
>Ga0208722_1000356_pt1 | contig 12843 bp, 10 predicted proteins | sample LakMenEpi21Sep11_FD_150722 | JGI IMG/M metagenome (GOLD analysis project Ga0208722, IMG submission 150722) | Freshwater microbial communities from Lake Mendota, WI - 21SEP2011 deep hole epilimnion (SPAdes) | ecosystem: Environmental > Aquatic > Freshwater > Lake > Epilimnion/Euphotic zone ... | reverse complement strand
TCAGCTACGGATTTCATCCTTGCAATCTTTAGGATTGTTAGACCAAATACGCACTTAGCTAATACGTCTGCGATTGTGTAACCAATCTGACGATTAACAAACGCTGCCGGATCCAATGCATCTTGACCAAGAATTGGTAGAAGGTATGCGATTGGATAAACGCCCCAAGTTGCGATCAATAGCAAACGTAGACGACCTACAGTCGCAGCTACTCCTGCTGGTTGACGATCTAGAGACTTTGAAAGCTCGACGAACAATACATACAGAATGTATAGGAAAGGTATTGTTGACAATACACCCCATAGAACCTTGGTGTTGTTGTCAGTTGAAATCTCACCTGGGTAACCAAGTGCGATCATTGCTGCTGATGCAGGCACTAAGCGGGTAATTAATGAGGAAGCCGCTGCCTTAGCAAGAGCAAGTACTGCAATTACTTCTACTAGAAGTAGAGGTACTGTCAGAATCCAGTCAACGTAGCGATATCCCTCGTTGAATGCTCCTTTACCAGTTCCAACTTGCACCGCACCATTAGCGTATGAATCATCAAATGAATTGAAAATTCTCCAATAGTGGTAAGCAGCAATAAATGTCACCATGGATGACATAACAAGTGCTGTGCGGTACTTAGGTAGTACTCGTGATTGTGAAACTAGTGTGTAGATAGTGCAGGCAAGCATTGATACAAGTCCAAATGAAAGGACGTTGTAAACGATGCCGAACTGATCTGCAGATAATGCAATTGAGTTCATCTAAAAAGCCTCCATAGGCATTTAGTTTGCTCATATCCTTTTGGATACAAGCCAGCAAAGATTCGTAACCTCATATGCAGGCTACGACTAATTGCCTAGGCAATAGCGTGGCGGTTACCCGCCAGTTCATCAAGGTAATCCACCCCAAATCCCCCTTAATTCTTAAGAATTATTAGATAAAAGGTGGGCAAATCGGACATATATAGGTTAATGGCGGATCTTCCTGCGCCATTTACACTTACACAAATGGTTACTAACCCTGCAGTCAATAAGAGTGCTGCAATTGGCATCTTTGATTCTGGTGTTGGTGGTTTAACTGTAGCCAGGGCAATTATTGATCAGCTACCTGGTGAATCAATTCTTTATATTGGAGATACTGCGCGCGGGCCTTATGGGCCAAGGTCGTTGGCAGAGGTAAGAAGTTTTGCATTAGAGATTATGGATCAATTAGTTGCAGCTGGTGTAAAGGCAATTGTGATTGCTTGCAATACTGCAAGTGCTGCAATGCTGCGAGATGCACGTGAGCGATATTCGATTCCAGTTATCGAAGTAATTCAACCAGCTGTTCGCCGAGCAGTCTCTGCTACTAGGAGTGGAAAAATTGGCGTAATTGGAACTACTGCAACAATTGAATCAAAAGCTTACTTAGATGCATTTGCTGCTGCTCCTCAACTACAAATTACATCAAAGGCTTGTCCATTATTTGTTGAGTATGTAGAGCAGGGAAAGACTTCAGGAAGTGAGATAACTAAAGTTGCCCAAGATTATTTAAAGCAAATGCAAGCAGAGAATATAGATACCTTAGTTTTAGGCTGCACCCATTACCCGCTTTTGACCGGTGTTATTTCATATGTAATGGGAAATGAAGTCACATTAGTCTCTAGCGCAGAGGAAACTGCCAAAGATTTATACCGCACCCTAGTTGAGGCTGACTTACTAAATTCTGCAGGCAGTAAAGTAAATCATCGATTTGTGGCAACTGGTGATTCTGGAAGTTTTGCAGCGCTAGCTCGTAGATTCCTAGGTCCAGAGGTAGTATCAGTTACTAACAAGATTTAATTTTAAGTAACCATATATTTACTAAATAAGGAGAAAATCATTAGCAGAATCGATGGCAGATCAAATGATCAGTTAAGGCCAATCAAATTCACCCGTAATTGGTTAGATAATGCCGAAGGCTCTGTACTAGTTGAATTTGGTAAGACAAGAGTTTTATGTGTTGCATCATTTACACCTGGAGTTCCTAGATGGCTGGTAGGAAAAGGTGAAGGTTGGGTAACAAGTGAGTATGCAATGCTGCCAAGAGCTACGCACACAAGATCTGATCGCGAGAGCGTTAAAGGAAAATTGGGTGGTAGAACACAGGAGATTTCTAGGTTAGTTGGTAGATCCTTACGTGGCATTGTCGATATGAAAGCATTGGGTGAAAACACAATTATTATTGATTGTGATGTATTACAAGCAGATGGCGGAACCAGAACTGCAGCAATAACTGGCGCCTATGTCGCATTACATGATGCAATTACTTGGGCGAAATCAAAGGGGCACATCTTGACGAGCTCAAATCCACTTTCACAATCTGTTGCTGCTGTGTCAGTTGGAATCATTAACGGTGAACCAACATTAGATCTTTGTTATGAGGAGGATGTGTCGGCTGAAACTGATATGAATATTGTTTGTACAGGAGATGGAAATTTTATTGAAGTTCAAGGAACTGCTGAAGGAAAACCTTTTGATCGAGCATTACTTGATAGATTGTTAGATCTGGGAGCAAAAGGTTGCTCTGATCTAACAAAACTTCAAATTGCAGCACTATCAAAATAGTTTCTTAATATGCGCCAGTTAGTTCTTGCATCTAAAAATATCGGTAAAATTGCAGAGCTTGAAAGATTGCTTGGTAAATATGCATCTAATATAAAAGTATTAGGTTTAAATGATTTTCCTAATATGCCAGAGGTAGTTGAGAGTGGCAAAAGTTTAAGTGAGAATGCTTGGCTAAAAGCAAAACAAATATCAAATTTTTCAACTCTGCCAACACTTGCAGATGACAGTGGCTTGTTTATAGATGCCTTAGGTGGGCAGCCAGGAATCTACTCAGCGCGTTGGGCTGGATATGAAGGTAATGATTCAAGGCAAAAAGATCAGCTCAATATAAGTAAAGCGCTATCTGAGCTGGCTAACATCCCAGTGAGTAAAAGGGGAGCGCAATTTAAAACTATTGTTGCTTTTTATAAGCCAAACTCAGATGGAAGTTTTATTGAACATGAACAATTGGGCGTTTTGAACGGCCAGATATCACAAAGGGCAATTGGTGAGTTTGGCTTTGGTTATGACCCAATTTTCATCCCGGATGGTTTCAAGGAAACCTTGGCACAGCTTGCACCGGGGGTGAAAGATGAGGTTAGCCATCGCGCTCTGGCATTACGTGCAATTGCGCCATTTTTACTCGATCATCTCTAATTTCACTTGGGTAAATCAGAACTTTCCTGATGTATCCTTATCTCATCCTTCCCTAAGGAAATCCTCAATCTGAATTAGTTAGTTAACTTAACTAATATTTATAACTAAAGGAGCTTTAAGTGGCCGCAAAGAAGAAAGCAGTAAAAAAAGCATCAGCTAAGCGCAGCGCTAAAAAGAGCGTTAAGCGATCTGTAAAGAAGAGTGTTAAAAAATCTTCAGCAAAGCGTAGTGTTAAGAAAACCGCAAAGAGATCTGCAAAATCTTCAACTCGGTATTCAATCCCAGCTGTACCAGTAAGCGGATCTTCAAGATCATCTGTTTCTTCAATTTCTACAACACCAAGACCTTCTACTTCTAATACAAGATCTGCATCTGCAAGTAAAAGCAGTAGCAGTGGGTCATCAAAGGCAGTAATAATTGCAGTAGTAGTTGGAATTTTAGTTTTAGCTATAGCTGTTATTTCAAGGAACTCTTCATCAGATTCAACAACAGTTACACCAACTCCAGTTGCATCAGAGAGTGCTGAGCCAACCGGACAGCCAACTGAGCAACCAGGTGGTGAGCCAATCACAGCTTATGAAGCACCAGTTGGAATTGTTTCAATTTATAACGAAACAGGTGCAACAGTGAATTGGAAAGCCCCAGCTGCAGCTGATGGAATTACTGGTTACAACGTCGAACTTCGTGACAATGGAATTAGTGAGTGGAAGTTAGTTGCAACAGTTCCAGCAACTCAATTCAGTCAGCAGATTACAAAAAATGATACATCTGGTTGGGTTCAAGTAAAGGTCTCAACAGTCTATTCAGATGGTGAAGTAGTTGCCGGTAAAATCCACGGATTGCCTGGTAGCTGGTCTTAATATATAAATTCAATAACCCTCCAAGAAATTGGAGGGTTATTTTTTTAACTGATACTTTGTTTTTCTAATACACTCAAAACAAGATCAACATAAACATCAGAACCTAACGGACTTAAATGTATTCCATCCGGGGCGAATAACTCGGGGCGATCTGTTGAGATTCGATCCCAATCAATAAGTTTTACATTTGGATATTGAGCTGCAATATTAGAGATGATTAAATTATTTTTATCTCGCCAAGGTCTTGGTACTGCGGTATTGACCACGATTATTTGAGGTTGGTTTTTAATAACCTCAAAAATATCTTTCACAGTCTGCTCCGATAGCGCGTTGTTATTGCCTAGGTTGAAAATGACTGGGGATGAAGGAACTGAGCTCTGATCAACCTGCATAACTGCTAGTAACTCCGGTGCTTGCCGTCCTACTCTGGCATTAACTAACGAGATATGTTCCTTGCTTTCTAATTTACTTCGAATACCTAAAATAACACTGTCACCAGTGACCCAAAGTCCGGTAGTACTTCCAAGATCTACAACTCCTTGGTCTTGATCTGCTATGTCCGCATTTAGATCAGCTGTGACTTGATTACTTTTATTTATTGCTTGCACCGAAATCGAAGATGTGACGGCTAAAACTAGAATTATAGAAAGAAGCACAGAAACTTGCTGACGAACTCTTACCTTTGCAGAGCGATACTTAATACCCCTAAACCAATTTTGTACTACACCTTGCCTGAAAGGGATTTCAACCCAGCGAAGTGAAATATCTGCAAGCGCTAGTACTAGTAAAACTCTAGCTAGATATAAAGCCCAAGTTTCACCAGTCAAATCAACTGAAGGTCTAGTTACTTGGAATATGACCCAATGCCAGATGTAAATTCCGTAGCTTCTTTGTCCTACCCAACGAAATGGCGCAGAACTAATAATTGGCGCAAACCTTGAAGCAGGGTGCACTAATGAGATGATTACAAAGCAACCAAAGATTGCTGCAAGCGGAAATGCTATTTGGTAAAGAGCTGGATTTTTCTCATCTATGAATAAAAATGTTGCTATCAATCCAAGTAATCCAGCAACTCCAATACCGTCAATAACATCTTGAGCACGCTTTGTTATATCTGCACTTAAATTTTGAGGAATCCAAGAAACAGCCAGTGCAGATCCTAGAAATAAACCAAGTGAGTGGGTATCTGTACCAAAGTAAATATGGCTAATTTGCTGAGCGCTTGCTTGATCTAGTCTTAGTGAGACAAAAAATAAAGTAACACCAGAGACCATTGCAATAATAAGAGCAATTCGAGCGATGTTTCTTTTGCCAAAATACTTTAAAACTGTCAGCAAAATAATTGGCCAAATTAAATAGTATTGCAACTCAACAGCAAGTGACCATGTGTGTTGTAGAAGTGGCGGTCGGCCAATACTTTCGAAGTAATCCTGCTGACGAGCTACTAACGCCCAGTTCATACTCCCAGTTAGTGCATATGGCAGATCAGATAAGAATCTCTTAATCGCTTCAGGTGCCCAAACACCAATAAAGATGATTGTGCTTGTAACCATAAAAATAAAACCTGGATAAATTCTTCGAATTCTTGCTGCGTAAAAAGCACGTAGATCTAGCGCGCTAGATTGATTAATTGAATCCAGGATTAATCTAGTGATCACATACCCTGAAATAACAAAGAATAAATCAACACCTAAAAATCCACCAGGTATCCATGAAAGTCCTAAGTGGTATAGAACTACGGCAGTAACTGCAATTGCGCGAAGACCGTCAATTGATGAAATATGGCGGACGCCAATTTTACCTGTGTTGTGTTTTGTACTCACAAAGCTACCTAAAAAGTGAAGCGTTTAACTTCAACTTAAACTTACTTCTTTTTCTTTTTAGTATTTTTATTATTAACAGCTTTTTGTTTTCTAGCAGCAGCTGCTGCAGCTTTTTTACCAGCACCTGCAACATAAGTTTTACCAACCGGTTTATTCTGACCGTCTAGATTTGCGTTGATATCCATCTGAAGTTGAGATAGACGATCGAAAGCGTGTTTTAACTTTTGACGTGACTCTTGAATTGCATGCTCGGCTGCGTTCAAAGAAGCGTTTTGAGTTCTATGTAATCTCTCAGCCTCAGATATCGCCGAAGACAACCATGATCGATAGTCAATAATATTTCTGGCAGCATCCTCAATTAGTTTTTGAGCATCTCTTTTTGCTGCGGAAGTAATTTGAGAGGCATCTCTAGCCGATTTATTTAACATCTCATCCGCTTCACCTTCTGCGGTTAAAATTAAATCAGCGGCATCATCTTCTGCTGCAGTGATGTATTTACGACCTCGAGATTCTGCAGAAGAAAGAATGCTTTTTGCTTTAGCCTCAGCACTTTCTAACTTTTCTTTAGCAGTTTTATTTGTTTCATTAACTAAGCGGGCTACTGCTGAATTAGCTTTAGCTTCTCGCTGTTGAGCAGACTTAATCATACTCATTGCAGTTTCAGTAGCTAATATCTCAAACTCTTCACGACTTAAGCCAGTGATATCTCGACGAGAGCGCAGATCATTTAACTGGCTCTCTAGATCACGAATTCTCTCTAACGCGTTTTGTGATGGCGCAGGCTTACTTTCATCCTCGCCTTTGAATCCAACCCATGATAAAAACTTTTTCTCTGCCATGCGTATAGCCTTCCCTACAAAGAAATTAAAAACAACTGGTGCGGGAGGTGGGACTTGAACCCACACGCCGAAGCACAGGTTCCTAAGACCTGCGTGTCTGCCATTTCACCACTCCCGCATTGCCAAGTAAGTGAGGGGCAAAGATTACGGCTTAAATGGCGGCATCACCAAAACTCAGCGACCTTTAGCAACCTTGAACGGGTAACCTTGCTCAAATGAGTGCAGATTCAGTGCAAAGTAAGGTTGCCGAGGCAATCCTAAAAGCGCTGGAATTAGCCAAAAATTCCAAAGCATTAGAGTGTGAAGTACCTACTAAATTAACTTTAGAGCGTCCGAAAAATCGTGATCACGGAGACTACGCAACCTCAGTTGCACTTTCATTAGCAAAGCAAGCAAATTTACAACCAAGGGTGATTGCGCAGGTGATTATTGATAATTTAACTCGTAATGACTTATTAGCGTCAGCAGGGATTAGCAAGGTAGAAATTGCTGGCCCAGGATTTATCAATATAACTTTAGAAACTGCAAGCCAGGCCGCTGATATTGTAAAAATAGTTTCACTTGGAAAAAAATATGGTACCGGCAACTTATTGGCGGGTAAAAAAATTAATTTAGAGTTTGTCAGTGCTAATCCAACCGGACCGTTACATTTAGGACATACCAGGTGGGCAGCGGTCGGTGATTCTTTAGGAAGGGTTTTATCTGCGGCCGGCGCAGAAGTAACGCGAGAATTTTATGTAAATGATCGTGGAAATCAGATGGATTTATTTGGCGCATCTATTAGGGCAGTGGCTTTAAATCAACCACGGCCAGAGGATGGCTATCACGGGGCATATATCGAAGATTTAGCAAAAGAGATTGTGAAGAATAATCCGGAGTTTATCTCGCTATCAGAGTCTGAATCAATTGCGGCATTTAAAGATGCTGGATACAAGCTGCAATTAGATGAGCAAAATAGGGTGTTGAATAACTTTGGCACTCATTTTGATATTTGGTTTTCTGAAAAATCTCTATACGAAAATAACTTTTTTGATCATTCTTTACAAAAGCTTAAATCGCAGGGCCATGTTTATGATCTAGATGGTGCCATCTGGCTTCGTACGACAGATTTTGGTGATGATAAAGATCGCGTAATGATTAAGTCTGATGGTTCATTTGCTTACTTTGCATCAGACTCTGCCTACTACGTTAGTAAAAAAGAGCGCGGATTTAATCTTTGTATTTATATGTTGGGTGCAGACCATCATGGATATGTCGGAAGAATTAAAGCATTAGCAGCCTGTGCTGGTGATGACCAAGACAAAGATGTTGAAATTCTAATTGGACAGATGGTAAAGATTATTGAAAATGGAGAAGAGTTAAAACTTTCAAAACGAGCTGGCACCATAATAACTCTAGAAGAGTTAGTAGAAAAAGTTGGCAAAGATGCAGCTAGATATACTTTAATTAGATATCCAACCGATACTCCAATGGTTATGGATGTTGATTTACTTCGGAAAAATACAAATGATAATCCGGTTTACTATGTTCAGTACGCCCATGCTCGTATTTGTGCAGTGTTAAGGAATGCAAAAGAATTAGGCATTAGTTATGGTGTTGATATTTTTAAACCAGAGCTACTAGTGCATGAGCGTGAGCGAGAGTTAATCGGATTACTAACTGAGTTTCCAAGAGTTGTCGCATCTGCCGCAGAGATGCGAGAGCCACACAGAGTTGCAAGATACATTGAAGATCTCGCTGGCCAATACCATCGATTTTATAATGATTGCAGAGTTTTGCCTTTAGGGGATGAAAAACCCACTGAATTGAATTCATCTAGGGCAACTCTTTGCCTTGCTACTGCTCAAGTGATAAGTAATGGATTAGATTTACTTGGTGTTAGCGCTCCGGAGAAGATGTAATGACTCCTAATAAATATCCAACTTCACTGTTTTCAAGTAATTTAGAGTTTAAGAATGAGAATACCTATGGTGGCCAGTTATCAATAGCAGGCTGCTCTGCAGAAAGTCTTGTGAAAGAGTTTGGCTCACCACTTTATGTTATTGACCAAGATGATTTTTATTTGCGGACTAAAGCTTGGAAATCAGCATTAGATAATGAATTTGAAAGCAATAATCTGTATTACGCAGCAAAGTCATTTATAAGTATTGAAGTTGCCAAGTGGCTTAAAGAGCTCAACGTGGGGCTTGATGTTTGTAGTGGTGGCGAACTTTTGGTAGCTCTAGCTGCCAAATTTCCAGCAGCAAATATTGAGTTTCACGGCAACAATAAATCTGAATCTGAAATTAAGTTAGCAATTGATTCTGGAGTTGGCGTCATCGTAATTGACTCATTTGATGAGATAAAGCGCGTTTCAAGTATTGCAAAAAGCTCTAAGAAGGTTCAAAAAGTTTATTTGAGATTAACTCCTGGAGTAGAAGTACATACACATGAGTTTATTTCGACTGCCCATGAGGATGTTAAATTTGGATTCTCTATTGCATCTGGCAGCGCAAACGATGCGATTGATAAATGCATGAATGAAAGTAGTTTAGAGTTAGCCGGTATTCACTGTCATATAGGTTCACAGATTTTTGAAGTCGATGGATTTATTACTGCAGCTCAACGTTTACTCGAGGTGCTTGCATCATTTAAGAATAAGTATGGAAAAGAGTTGGCGGAGTTAAATATTGGTGGTGGCTATGGAATTGCCTACACTCGTGATGAAGTCGCTATATCTCCTGAGCTTGTAATCCCGGCAGTTGCAAAAATCATAAAATCTGAATGTCAAAGATTGAAAATTTCTATTCCTAAGATATCTATTGAGCCAGGCCGAGCAATTGTTGGTCCGACCACAACAACTATCTATGAAGTGGGCACCAGTAAAGATGTAACTTTAGAGGATGGATCAATTCGTAGATACATTTCTGTTGATGGCGGCATGAGTGACAATATTCGGCCAGCTTTGTATGGCGCGACTTACTCTGCTTATTTAGCAAATAGAACTTCAACTGCAAATATAATTAAAACAAGAGTGGTTGGAAAGCACTGTGAATCAGGTGATGTTCTAATTTCCAATATTGATTTACCAGATGATATTAAATCTGGTGATTTATTAGCTACACCCGCAACAGGTGCATATGGCAGAAGCATGGCAAGTAATTACAACCATATCCCAAGGCCAGCTGTAGTTTCAGTCCAAAAAGGTAGTGCCAAATTGATTCTCCGCCGGGAAAATGAGCAGGATCTGCTCAATTTGGATGTAGATCAAGCGCCACGGCAACTGTCATAAGTTTGAGATACTTCACTCTATGAAAACTCTAAAAGTAGGCATGCTTGGTTGTGGGGTTGTTGGGCTTCAAATAGCTCGATTACTAATCGACAATAAGAATGATCTATCTTCTAGGGCTGGTGCAAATTTAGAACTAGTAAAGATTTCAGTTAGAGATATAAAGTCAAAGCGTGAGGGAATTCCAAGTAATTTACTTACTACTGATTCTAATTCAATAGTTTCTGATCCAGATATAGATTTGATTATAGAAGTAATTGGTGGAATAGATCCTGCTAAAGATTTAATTTTAACCGCTATAAGTAATGGTAAATCAGTTGTTACTGCCAATAAAGCATTATTAGCTAAACATGGTGCTCAACTATATGCAGCAGCCGATAAAGCTAATGTTGATTTGTATTACGAAGCAGCAGTTGCTGGTGCAATTCCGATTCTACGCCCACTCAGAGAGTCCCTAGTTGGCGATCATGTGCTTCGAGTGATGGGAATAGTCAACGGCACAACAAATTACATACTTACAAAAATGGATGAGAATGGAACAGCATTCTCCGATGCCTTAAAGCAAGCACAAGATTTGGGATTTGCTGAGTCTGATCCAACTGCTGATGTTGAAGGAATTGATGCTGCAGCAAAAGCTGCAATATTAGCTAGCTTGGCATTTCACTCAAGAGTTACAGATTCTGATGTTTACCGAGAAGGTATTTCAAAAATTACTGCCACAGATGTAAAGGTTGCTAAAGCAGTTGATATGGTTATTAAGTTATTAGCAATTGCAGAGTTAACTTCCGATGGCAGTATTTCAGTACGTGTTCACCCTGCATTGATATCACGCGATCACCCACTTGCTTCAGTAAGAGATTCATTTAATGCAGTATTTGTGGAAGCACAAGCTGCTGGGCAAATGATGTTTTATGGTAGAGGAGCAGGTGGTGAACCAACTGCAAGTGCAATCCTTGGTGATTTAGTTGCAGTTGCAAGGCATAAAGTTTCAGGTGGATTAGGGCCAAAGGAGAGCGATTACGCCGATCTCAAGATTGCTCCGATCGGTCAGACCAATACAAGGTATTTAATAAGATTAAATGTTGCAGATAAACCAGGTGTTTTAGAGTCAGTTGCTCATGTTTTTGCCTCACACCAAGTTTCAATTCAAACTGTTCGTCAAACTGGGGCTGGAGATAAGGCAGAATTAATTGTTATGACACATAGTTCAAAAGAATCTGCACTTAGTGCAACTGTAAAGGACCTTGGCAAGCTAGCTGCGGTAACTGATGTTGCTAGTGTTTTAAGAGTCGAAGGTATCAACTAATGGTACTAGGAAATCTTTTTGGAAAAAAATCAGGAGCTCACCAATGGCGGGGTGTAATTAATGAGTACAGAAGTTGGCTACCTGTTACTGACCAAACACCAATAATTTCATTGTGTGAGGGTGGAACTCCACTTGTACATGCCGAGTATTTCTCGAAGTTGTTAGGTAATGAGATTTGGTTAAAAGTTGAAGGCGTAAATCCAACCGGTTCATTTAAAGACCGTGGTATGACAATGGCAATATCAAAAGCAGCAGAAGAGGGTGCTAAGGCAGTTGTTTGTGCATCAACTGGTAATACAAGTGCTAGCGCTGCGGCATACGCTACAAAAGCTGGAATGAAGCCAGTTGTATTAGTCCCACAAGGAAAAATTGCTATGGGTAAATTAGCTCAAGCAATTGCTCACGGGGCGGTTCTACTACAAGTAAAAGGTAATTTTGATGATTGCTTAACTTTAGCTAAGGATTTATCTGAAAATTATCCAGTTTCTTTAGTGAACTCAGTTAACCCATTTAGAATTGAAGGACAAAAGACTGCAGCTTTCGAAGTTGTTGATATGTTAAAAACTGCGCCAGATATTCATGTATTACCAGTTGGAAATGCTGGAAATATAACTGCATACTGGAAGGGTTATCAGGAGTATAAGAAAGCAGGATTAGCTAGAAGTTTGCCGATGATGTGGGGATTTCAAGCAGCCGGTGCTGCACCAATTGTTAAGAATAAAATAGTAAAAAATCCTGAAACTATTGCAACTGCAATTCGAATTGGAAATCCAGCCTCATGGGATCAAGCTGTTGCAGCACAAGTAGGATCTAAAGGATTAATTGATTCAGTAACTGATAAAGAAATATTAAATGCTTACAGATTAGTAGCTGCTAAAGAGGGTGTATTTATTGAACCTTCTAGTGCTGCTGGTTTAGCAGGTTTGATTAAAAAGAAGGAGCAAAGAAAGCTTCCTAAAGGCCAAATTATTGTTGTGACTGTAACCGGAAATGGCCTAAAAGATGTTCAGTGGATTTTAAACTCTGCTGGAAAGCCAGTTGTGATTCCAGTTGATTTAAAGCGAGCTGCAAAAGTGATTGGTCTTAAGTAGTGGCAATTCGCAAAGTAAATAGCGGTCTAACTTTTAAAGCGACTATGGCACAGATAAGTGTGCCAGCAAGTAGTGCAAACATCGGTCCTGGTTTTGATTTCTTTGGATTAGCACTAGAGCTACGCGATCGATACGCCGCACAAGTTTTAGATGAACCTAATTTTGATGTTGATGTAAGTGGTGAAGGTGCTGATGAGGTTAAAAAAGATTCAAAGAATTTAGTTATTAAATCAATGCTTCGGGGATTTGAACACATGGGAGCTAAACCAAGAGGTATTGCATTAAGAGCATTAAATGTAATTCCGCATGGTAGAGGCCTGGGCTCATCTGCTAGTGCGATTGTAGGAGGCTTAGCACTTGCTAGGTCATTAGTTTTAACCGGTGAGCAGTATATGAGTGATGATGATTTGATAACTCTGGCCACTGAATTAGAGGGCCATCCAGATA
>Ga0208722_1000354_pt1 | contig 12879 bp, 8 predicted proteins | sample LakMenEpi21Sep11_FD_150722 | JGI IMG/M metagenome (GOLD analysis project Ga0208722, IMG submission 150722) | Freshwater microbial communities from Lake Mendota, WI - 21SEP2011 deep hole epilimnion (SPAdes) | ecosystem: Environmental > Aquatic > Freshwater > Lake > Epilimnion/Euphotic zone ... | reverse complement strand
TCTGGTTTTTTGATATTGACTAATTCTAAAATATCTTTATATAAATAGCTACCTGCCAATTGTAGCAGAATTTTTTGTTTTTTTTGTTCCGTAACTACTTCTGGATACATACCATAAATTAAAAATTCTTCTAGTCTTTCAAACGATTTTGCAAAAGAAAAGTGGTTTTTAATTTCGTTCCAGCTTAAAGGGAATAATCGATGCTCCCATTTTCTGCCCGTTAGCGGCTCGTTAATTTCATTGCCTAGATCTAAAGAAGAAGAGCCTGTGAGTATAAATTGTTTGTTAAGTTTGGCATCGATAAGCATTTTAACTGTTACGCCAATATTTTGTATGCGTTGTGCTTCATCTATTACAATAACTTCATAATCGGATACCGTTTCTTTCAGAAAATTAAAATTGGCATTGGCAAACGTAAGGCGTGTTTGTGGGTCATCTCCATTTAAAAACAAGACTTTTTTATTGGTCACTAATTTTTCAATTAATGTGGTTTTCCCCACTTGCCTTGGACCTAATAGCACAATTGCTTTTTTATAATCCCAATCGGCTACAATGTTTTTAGAAATGTCTCTAATTATCATGGTGCAAATATACTAAAACTTATTTACAACCCTAAAAAATTATATTATTTTGAGGTTATAACCCTAAAAAATTATATTATTTATATGTTTCACTACTTGACGAAAAGTTTTTTTATAATTAATTGGACTGTAAATTCACTGTCAATGACTGCGGAATAACGTGACATTCATCTCGTGTTAATACAATTGGCGCTGAGGTATATGTTTGATAGCCCGCTTTAGTGATGGTTACAACATAGGTTCCAGCTCTTTCTCCAGCACCGACAAATGCATACTCTGAGCTTGGAACTAGTTCTAATATTTCTTGATACGTCCCATCAACAGCTTTTACCTCAATATCTTGAAATATTGGGTTTCCTGTAGACGCATCAAGAACTATGACATTTAATCCATATACAAATTGATCTGTACAAAAAATCTGATTATCATCGTTATCATCACATGATGAAGTAAAGAACAATGTTGAGAACAAAAAAAATAAGAATAGTTTCTTCATAGCGTTTAAGTTTTATTTTTCCTAGATTTTTTTATTAAATGTAACCCGTTGGGTGATATAAACCAAAAGTAATAAATAATATCTTTTTTGATTTAAATTTAAGGTCAATTAGAACCCAAATGTCAGTCTGAGCTTGTCGAAGACATTTTAAAAAAGATACATTTCGACAGGATCAATGTGACAATCGATATAATATTAGCCATAAAATAATTACACCCAACGGGTTAAATGTAATATTTACAAATCAAACTTTATCCCTTGAGCCAAAGGTAAGCTCGTAGTGTAATTAATGGTATTCGTTTGTCTTCGCATATACACTTTCCAGGCATCGGAACCACTTTCTCTTCCGCCACCAGTTTCTTTTTCACCGCCAAAAGCACCACCAATTTCAGCACCGGAAGTTCCGATGTTTACATTGGCTATTCCACAATCGGAACCAGCTACCGATAAAAATGCTTCTGCTTCACGCAAATTATTCGTCATAATTGCCGATGATAATCCTTGAGCAACACCGTTTTGAATAGCTATAGCGTCATGAACATCACCCGAATATTTTAATAAATATAAAACCGGCGCAAAGGTTTCGTGTTGCACAATTTCAAATGAATTTTTGGCTTCAGCGATTGCGGGTTTAACATAACAACCACTTTCATAACCTGCACCATTCAGCACGCCGCCTTCAACTAAAATTTTTCCGCCTTCTTCAACAACTTTTGATAAGGCATTGTTATACATTTCAACGGCGTGTTTATCTATAAGTGGTCCAACATGATTATTTTGGTCTAAAGGATTTCCGATTCGCAATTGACTGTAAGCACCCACAATGGCATCTCTTACTTTGTCGTAAATACTTTCGTGAATGATTAATCTTCGTGTAGAAGTACAACGTTGACCTGCTGTTCCTACTGCTCCAAAAACTGCTCCGATGACTGTCATTTTGATATCGGCATCCGGAGTAACGATGATGGCATTGTTTCCGCCTAATTCCAATAACGATTTACCTAATCGTGCCGCACAAGCTTGCGCTACAATTTTCCCCATTCGAGTAGAACCCGTTGCCGAAACCAGAGGAATTCTTTTGTCGTGCGTCATTAATTCACCTACTTTATAATCGCCATTGATTAAACACGATATGCCTTCGGGAAGATTGTTTTCTTTCAATACTTCGGCAATAATGTTTTGACAAGCGATGCCACATAAAGGTGTTTTTTCAGATGGTTTCCAAACGCAAACATCACCACAAACCCATGCTAAAGCAGTATTCCAAGCCCAAACAGCTACTGGAAAGTTGAATGCCGAAATAATCCCAACAATTCCAAGCGGATGATACTGTTCGTACATTCGGTGTCCAGGACGTTCGGAATGCATGGTTAATCCGTGAAGTTGACGTGATAGCCCAACGGCAAAATCACAGATATCAATCATTTCTTGAACTTCGCCATAACCTTCTTGCAATGATTTTCCCATTTCATAAGAAACCAATTTCCCAAGTGGTTCTTTGTTTTTTCGCAACTTTTCGCCAAACCGACGCACAATTTCACCGCGTTGTGGTGCTGGCATCAATCGGAATGTTTTAAAAGCTTCGGTTGCGGATTGCATTACTTTTTCATAATCAGCTGGGGTTGATGCTTTTACTTTTCCAATTAATTGACCATCTACTGGGGAATGTGATTCGAATATTTCTCCGTTTGAAAACCAATGGTTTCCTGTTGAAGTTCCTTCGTTGATGGCTCTTACCCCAAGTATTTCTAATGCTTCGGTCATGCCAAATTGTTGTGCAATTGTTGCCATTATAGTATAGTTTATTAGTTTGTAAAATTTATGACAGCAAAAGTAAATCTTTATTTTGAATTTTAGCCCGGATGGGAACGGCATCCTTTTTATCTCGTTCTTAAAACGAGATAAAAAGATATAGTGGACAGCCGGAAATACCTGCCTGCCGTCAGGCAGGGCTCCTAATAATAAACCATATAAGGAATGTGGCATCAAAGAAAAAACCTTTTTATGAACTTAAATGCCTTATTTGGTGTAAAATTATTTCCCCGTAAATCTCGAATCGGCTTCCATTATGGTACCGCATTTATTACACGTTCGCAAATCCTTAGAATTATAGAAATGTTCAAAATGGTACAGGAAATCTTTTTCGATATCAGTAAGTGGAAAATAGACATCATAAAGTTTGTGATTGCAATTTTCACAAAACCATAGTAAGCCATCGGGAATGTCTTTTCCTTCTCTTTTTCGCTCAATCACTAATCCTATTGAACCTTCGGCTCGTGATGGAGAATGCGGCGTTTTGGCAGGTAACAAAAACATATCCCCAGCCGAAAGTTTCATGGCTTTCTTTACGCCATTTTCCTGAATAAAAACAGTTATTTCGCCTTCGAGTTGGTAGAATAATTCTTCGGTTTCGTTATAGTGATAATCTTTTCTGGCATTTGGACCAGCAACAATCATTACTATATAATCACCAGAATCTACATATAGATTTTTATTGCCAACAGGTGGTTTTAGTAGGTGACGGTTTTGGTCAATCCAGTTGTTGAGGTTGAAAGGTTTTGCGGTTGCCATAATGAATATTTTAGGTAAAGTTAAAATAAAAAAGTCCCGAAAAATCGAGACTTTTAAAATTATTTAACTTCTTTAATTAAATAAATATATACGGGAAAGTGATCACTAAAACCAATTTCTGTCATGCTATGTCTTAACGGATATCCTTTGTATTGTCCTATTGTAGTTATCATATAGGGTTTGTTATAAATTCCGGCTTTCCAATATTTATAAGTTGAATAATCATTTTTTATTAACGCTTCAGAAACCATGATTTGATCAAAAATATCTCCTGCATCACGATAAAATAAGCTAGCATTTCCTTTATAAAACATTTCTTCAAAAGGATTATAAATGCCAAATTGTTTTACTTCTTCTTTTTTTCGTTTAGCACCAATGCCTTCTTTTACACTTTTGTTATAACTTCCATCGTTTAAATCGCCCATGGTAATAATTTTGGCATTTGGATTGATTTTAAAAATAGAATCCATGATTTGTCTGTTCAATCTTCCCGCTGCTTCTCTAAAAGGAGAACTTTTCTTTTCGCCACCAGAGCGAGAAGGCCAGTGATTAACCATAACATTTACTTCTTCACCATCTAAAAATCCTGTTACCAGTAATACATCTCTTGTATACACTCTGTCTAAGTTTTTATCAATTTCTGATTTATCGTCGGAGGCATCGTCTGTTTCATTTTTATCTTTAGCAGCTTGATTAATTTGATTTCGGTAAACCAATAGTGGTATGTTTTTATAACTAGTAGGTTTAAAATGTTTCTTTTGATATAAAAAGGCAACGTCTATTCCTCTTTTGTCAGGAGAATCAAAATGCACTATGCCGTATTCTTTATTAATTAATGCAGGTTCTTTAACCAAATCTTCAAGTACACCCCTGTTTTCAATTTCGCAACCGCCAATGAGTGTTGGAGAATTATTTGGATTGTCCGTACTTCCAATCTCAGAAATCACCCTAGCTAAATTATGAAGTTTTTGTTTGTATTTATTGGAAGTCCAGTTTTGAGTACCATCTGGCAGCCATTCTTCATCGTTGTTTGTTCCATTAATCGTATCAAACAAATTTTCAAAATTGTAAAAAGCGACGGTATGAATAGTAAACTTTTTTGTTTGTGCATTTGTCGTTGAAATTGCGAATAAAACAAAGAAAAAAGCAATCAGTTTTTTAATTCTCATAAAAGGTATATTAATTTAATGTCAAGTTTTTTACAAACTTCGAGCCAAAAGTAGATAATATTATTAAAAGATGTACATTTGTCGGCTTTAAGTTTTTATTAAGACTTGACTAATAGAAATTAACCTTTTTTAATTTATGAAAAAACTTGTTTTTAGTGCTTTATTTGTATTGCAGGTTGTTTTTGTTTTTGCCCAATCAACGGGTTTCACTGGAAAAGTCGTTGACTCAAAAACTCAAAAACCGCTACAAAATGTAGTTGCTTCTATTCAAAACACCACGCTTACAACATTGACAAATGTTTCGGGGGTTTTTACTTTTAATGAACTTTCTGCAGGAAGCCAACTCCTTCAGATAAAAAGTGTCGGTTTTAAAGACCAATTATTAGTAGTTGAAGTAGAAGTTGGAAAAATATTAGATTTAGGAATTATTGTTTTGGAGGAAGACATTACTTTTGAACAACAAATTAACCTTATCACTATTTTAGAAAATGATTTAGGCGATGATAATAGTGGCTCAGAGAATACAGCTGGATTATTACAAGCATCGAGAGACGTCTTCCAACAAGCCGCAGCTTTCAATTGGGGACAAGCCCGATTTAGGATTAGAGGTTTGGATAACGAATATTCTAATACTATGATAAACGGGGTGTCTATGAATAAGTTGTTAGATAATAGACCACAATGGGGAAACTGGGGTGGATTAAATGATGCAACACGAAATCAAGAATTCACCATGGGTTCAGCGCCATCAGACTATACTTTTGGAGGAATTTTAGGAACGCAAGAAATAAATACTAGAGCATCCATTTACAGAAAAGGCACTCGTCTTTCTTATGCTGGAACTCAAACCAATTACAATTGGAGAGCCATGATGACTCATGCTTCTGGGATGAATAAAAAAGGTTGGGCATTTGTAATTTCTGCTTCTAGACGGTGGGCACAAGAAGCTTATTTTGAAGGGACAGATTATGCAGCAAATTCATTATTTGCAAGTATTGAGAAAAAGTTTAATGAAAAGCACAGCTTGAACTTTACTACAATATACGCTCAAAACAGAAGAGGAAGAAACTCATCAAACACTAATGAAATCACCAGTATTGCAGGTATAAAATACAATTCTTTTTGGGGCTATCAAGATGGGGAAAAGCGAAATTCTCGTGATAGAGAAGTTGAAGAGCCGATTAATATGTTGACACATTATTGGAAAATCAATGATAAAATACAATTGACATCCAACGTAATGTATCAGTTTGGTAAAATTGGAAATTCAAGATTGGATTTTGTTAACGCAGCCAATCCAGATCCAACCTATTATCAGAATTTACCAAGTTATTTTACATCGCTATACAATAATGATCCAGAAACAGTTCCTAGTTCTGCATATGAGCCAGGAGGTTTAGGTGGTGTTTTTACTCCTAATTTAATTGGTGCAATGGACGCTCCTTTCTTTACTAATAGACAAATCGACTGGAATGCAATGTATAGAGCAAATACGACACCAATAGTTGATGAAAACGGAATTGAAATAGGTAGAGCACCAGGTCAAAGTTCTTATGTACTTTATGAAGATAGAACCGATGACAAACTTTTTGTGGCCAACACTATTTTAAGTTCACAACTCTCTGATAATATAGTTATGAACGCTGGCGCAAGTTACAGCCGTTTGAAATCCAGTAATTTTCAAATGTTAACCGATTTACTTGGCGGTTCTTCTTTTTTAGATACAGACCCTTTTCAAGAAGGAACGGCGCAACAACCCGATTTGAATAATCCAAATAGACAAGTTGGAGTTGGTGATAAATATGGATACAACTATAACTTATTTGCTGATCATATTGATGCTTTTACACAATTTAAATTCACATATAAAAAAATCGATTTTTATTTGGCACAGTCTTACAACAGAAAAACGTACCAAAGAGAAGGATTATACAGAAACGGAATTTATGCAAACTCTTCTTTTGGTAAAAGTGATAAAATTGAGTTTGATAATTTTGGTTTCAAAGGTGGTTTAACTTATAAAATTTCTGGTCAACAGTTTTTAAACTTTAACAGCTTGTACATGTCAAAAGCACCTTCAATGCGCAATGTTTTTTTCAATGCTAGACTAAGTAATTTACCGATTAGAGATTTAAAAAGCGAAACAGTTTCAAATCTTGACATGAGTTATATTATTAAAACGCCAACATTTAAAGCAAGGTTTACAGGATTTTTTGCTAATATAAAAGACGCTACAGAAACTTCATTCTTCTTTGCAGAAGGAGCTTTTGAAGATAATGATGCTGACGAAAGTGATGCTTTTGTGGCGGAAATAGTAACTGGATTGGATAAACTTAATATTGGTGGAGAAGTTGGTTTAGAATACCAAATAACGTCTACAATAAAAGCAACTGCAGCAGCGTCTTATGGTCAATATACCTATAATAGTAATCCAAATGTAGTATTAAATGATGATTCAAGAGCGGCAAGAGGCCTTTCGCCTTTAGTGAACCTGGGGGAATCTAAACTTAAAAACTACAGACAACCGGGCATTCCTAATCAAGCTTATGCAGTAGGATTAGAATACCGCGACCCAAAGTTTTGGTGGGTTGGTGCTAATGTCAACTATTTAGCTGATACCTACGTAGATGTTTCATCGGTGTTAAGAACGAATAGTTTTCTCAGAAATCCATTTGATGCCAACGGCTCTCAATTTCCTGAAGCTACACAAGATAGAGTGGATGAGTTGTTAAAACAAGAAAAGTTCAATCCTTATACTCTCGTTAATTTAACGGGTGGTAAATCTTGGAGAGTTTCAGGCAAAAACCCGATAACTCTTGGATTATTTGTTACATTAAATAATATCTTTGATGTGCAATACAAAACTGGAGGTTTCGAACAAGCAAGAAATGCTAATTATAGAGAATTAAATCAAGACGTTTCAAGTGGCACACCAGCATTTGCACCACGTTATTTTTACGGTTTCGGAAGAACCTATTTTTTCAACTTTTATATTAATTTCTAAAAAAAATAAAATTACAATATGAAAACAACATTTTTAAAATCAATCCTTGCTTTAGCTTTTATAGCAAGTTTTACATCTAGTTGCGTTAACGATGACGACTATGAAACACCACAAGTTGATTGTATTGAAACTACATTACAAAAGACAAAAGAAGTTTCTGAAATAAGTGCTAGCTCAACAGTTACACAATATTTACAAAACGATGTAATAGAAGCTTATGTAGTTTCTTCTGATAAAGGAGGTAATTTTTTCAAGACAATCTCTTTTCAAACTTTACCAACAATGACAATGCCTCAACCATCTGCTTTTAGTGTTCCTGTTGATGTTTCTTCTACTTTTATCACCTTTGAACCAGGAAGAAAAGTATTAATCAAATTACAAAATTTATACACTGATTTGAGTAATGGTGGAAAAAGAATTGGTGGAATTTTTGTTAATTCAACAAATACACCAGCTGTTGGTAGATTACCATTTGCTCAATACAGAACAGTATTGAATAAATCATGCTTAATCGTTCCAGAAGATCAATTAAAAAGAACTTTAACAATTCCGCAATTGTTAAATGACGCTAATATTAATACACTTGTTGAACTTGATAATGTGCAGTTTTCTAATCAAGCCATAACTACTACTTACTATAATCCAGCTAACGATTTAGGTGGAGCAACAAATCATTTATTAACGGATGCCGAAGGAAATTCAGTAATATTCAGGACTAGTAGTTTTGCAAATTTTGCCTCAAAACCTGTTGCACCAGGTAGAGGTAAAGTAAGAGGAATTTTGACAAAATTTGGAACCGATTATCAATTTATAGCAAGAACCGAAGATGATATTAAATTAACTGGTCCTAGATTAGTTCCTATTTTTTCAGAAAATTTTGAAGGAATTTCCAGTACTGGTAACGGACAAAATATTGCTTTACCAGGATGGTCAAATGTTTCAATGAATGCTGGTAACGAAAAATGGGAAGCTCGAATTTTTAGTAATAATAAGTACGCCCAATTTTCTCCTTTTGGATTAAATCCTGCAGAAAACAATGTAGATACCAGATTAATTACTCCAGCAATTAACTTAGACGCATCGACAGGAGAGTTTTTACGATTTGGGTCTAAAATTGGTTTTGCTAATGGAGTTGCGGTTACCGTTTGGATTTCAACGAACTACGACGGTTCAGGAACTGTAGCAGCGGTGAATTCCGCCACATGGACTCAATTAAACGCAACATTTGCTCCTCAGTCCACCTCTTTCCCTACTAATTTTACCAGTTCGGGGAATGTGGATTTATCTTCATATTCTGGAAACGTGTATATTTCTTTCCGCTATGTAGGTGGAACAAATAGTATTACATCTACTTATCAAATAGATAACATTGAAGTTTATGCTCAATAACATGAAAAAAATACTTGCATTACTATTTCTTTTACCACTAACTTTTGTTTCTTGTGGAGAAGACGATGATAATTTTGTACAACAAAATTACTTGGTTGGTAAATGGGAAATTATTCAAACTGGAGCAAGAAGCCCACAAGGAGTAATTTTATACCAAGATTATGTGAATAATTCAAATTGTAAAGACAATTATATTTTTAATGCCGATTTTACATTTGAAAATAATGATTATGCTTCAGAGGGCGCTTGTGTTAGTACTGTAATCAGTGGAACTTATGATCGCTTTTCTACTAATGTAACTTTGAATTATTCCGTAATTGTTAATGGTAATCCACAACAAGTTTCGAAATCATTTACTGTCATTTCATTGACTTACACAGAAGTTATTTTGGCTTACACAAATGACGTAAATCAAATAATATATTTAAAAATGCAGAAAGCATAGTCTAATTGTTTAGGTTTTAATGTTTAAAAAGCGTTGCTGATTTGCAACGCTTTTTTAATTTAAATTTGTATTTTAGCTTAAAAAAATGAAAAAATCAGTTTTTATATTTTTACTAGTTGTATCTCAAATGACTTATTCACAACAAGTGTTATCCCCCGAAATACTCTGGAAATTAAACCGTGTAACTGCACTTGGTATTTCAAAAGATAAAAAATCAGTTGTTTATAAAGTGAGTACGCCTTCGGTGGAAGAAAACAAATCCAATAGTAAATTTTACACCATTCCATTGTCTGGAGGTAATCCTATCGAAGTAAAAGACACCAAAGATTTGTTGGCAGATAAAAACGTTTCTCCGGATGGAAAATATATTCTTTCATCACAAGAAGTAAAAACCGAAAAAGTATTCGGAAAAGATTTTTATCCCGATTTGCAAAAAGCCGATGCACAAATCTATAACGGTCTCGATTACCGCCATTGGGACACTTGGAATAACGGAACACACAACCACGTTTTCTATGCCGAAAACAAAGAACAAGCAACTCCAATTGACATCATGAAAGACGAACCTTTTGATAGTCCACAAAAACCATTTGGAGGCAATGAGGATTTTATTTGGACACCTTCTGGGAAAAGCATTATTTATGTGTGTAAAAAGAAATTTGGAACCGCTTATGCTGTTTCTACCAATACAGATTTATACGAGTACAATTTAGAAACCAAAACAACCAAAAACCTAACAGAAAACAATTTGGGTTACGATACCAATCCAGCTTTTTCTCCAACGGGCGATTTAACTTGGTTACAAATGAAACGCGATGGCTATGAAGCCGATAAAAACGACATTATCGTCCGTTTTAAAGGAATGGATGTCAACTTGACTGCTACTTGGGATGGTTCAGTAGAAAGCTTTAAATGGAGTGCAGACGGGAAGAAAGTGTATTTCCTTGCAGCCGTTGATGGAACCCAACAACTATTTGAAGTAAACTTCCCAGGATTGACAAAAATCGCAGTAATGGTAAACCAAGTAACAGCTGGCGATTTTGATGTGCATGATATCGTAGATGTTTCTGGCGAGAACTTTATCTTGACTAGAACCGACATGAACCATGCTTTGGAAATCTATTCTTATAATACCAAGAAAAAAACTTGGTTACCATTGACGAAAACCAATGAAGAAACCTATGCTAAATTAGCTTTGCCAAAATACGAAAGACGTTATGTAACTACAACCGACAATAAAAAAATGTTGGTTTGGGTTATTCTTCCGCCCAATTTTGATAAAACTAAAAAATACCCAACGCTATTATATTGCCAAGGCGGACCACAATCGCCTTTGACACAGTTTTATTCTTTCCGTTGGAATTTTTCGTTGATGGCTTCGCAAGGATATATAGTTGTAGCGCCAAACAGAAGAGGAATGTATGGACACGGACAAGCTTGGAACGAACAAATTTCCAAAGATTGGGGAGGACAAGTGATGGACGATTACCTTACCGCTATTGATGATGTAGCCAAAGAAAGCTATGTTGATAAAGCGCGCTTGGGCTGTATTGGAGCAAGCTATGGCGGCTATTCCGTGTTTTATTTAGCAGGAATACATAACAACCGTTTCAAAACATTTATTGCACACGACGGCGTTTTCAATACCCAAAGTATGTTTGGCACGACCGAAGAAATATTCTTTAACAACTGGGATTTTGGGGGTGCGTATTGGGAGAAAGACAATGTTGCGGCACAAAAATCATACACTCAGTTCAACCCTATAAATTATGTGGACAAATGGAACAAACCAATCCTAATCATACAAGGCGGATTAGACTTTCGTGTACCAATAGGGCAAGCGCAAGAAGCTTTTCAAGCGGCACAATTGCGTGGCATAAAAAGCCGTTTGCTTTACTTCCCCGAAGAAAACCACTGGGTGCTCAAACCACAAAATGGGTTAGTATGGCAACGGGAGTTTTATAAATGGTTGAAGGAAACTTTATAAGAATAAATTGAAAGCCCAACTCGTTAAAGTTGGGCTTTCATTCTATTCCGAAACTACGGGACATTTATCCGCTATTCACTACAATCGGGGCTAAGTAGTAATTGCCTTATGAAAAGTTATCGTTTAAAAACATCTCTAAACTGATATAGCAACCTTTCCAATAATCTCAAATCTTCGGTAACAATATCAGCAGATCCAGTCATTTCTTGTTGGAAAACAATTTGTTTTTTATAAGATGTTTTTAATCCATTTGGCAATGAAACATCAATCAATAGATTGCCATCTTTATCAGGAGTAAGCGAAATCGCTTTTATAGTGCCCGTTACTATACCAAATTCTCTATCTGGATAATTAGCCAATCTAATATTTACTGTCTGCCCAATTTTTATTTTACCTGAGTTTTGTGCTTGAGCTTTTACTTTACCTAAATATCCGCTTTCATTTGTTGGAATTACTGCAAATACATTATCTCCAGCATTTACGGTTTGATTTGCTGCCCAAAGTTGTAAATAAGATACTTTACCATCAATTGAAGAACGTAGAACATAATTCAACTCCCAGTCTTTTATCGCTTTTTTCAATTGATAAAAAGATTGAATGACATTGCGTTCTAAGTTTACATTTTCTTTATTTTCGTTTATTTGAGTGGTTTTACTGTTTTTTTTGAGCTCGTTTAAAGAAGATTTTAAACTAGAAATAGAACTTAAAATTCCTTTGTAATTCTTTTGAGATTGTAGATAAATCAATCGTTGTTTTTCTATTTCTTGCGTTGCAATAATTCCTTTTTTATACAAAGTTTCATAACGGTCTAAATCAATTTTTTGGAGTGCTAATTCACTTTGATTAATGTCTTTTTGTGACTCTAATAAATTTAATCGTTCCTGTAGTTGTATGGTTTCATAATTTTGAGCAGTTCCTTCAACTTTGTATGGTTGCAGTTTTGTATTCAAATCATCTGCGATACTTTCTTTTTGAAAAAGGGCAAATAAACTTTCTATTTCTCCCAATTGAGACGATTTTAATTTCTCAAAAGGAAATTTATTTTTGTCAATATTGATAGTATCTACAATACTTTTCAATAAAAAAACATCATTATAATTTGCCGAATTCTCAATAACGGCAAGTGGTGTATTTTTTAGAATAGTTGCTCTATCGTTTACTAATATAACTTCAATTTTCCCCGTTACTTTTGCAACTAATTTCTCGGGTGGAATAGTAGTTGTAATTACAATTGGAG
>Ga0208722_1000349_pt1 | contig 13032 bp, 10 predicted proteins | sample LakMenEpi21Sep11_FD_150722 | JGI IMG/M metagenome (GOLD analysis project Ga0208722, IMG submission 150722) | Freshwater microbial communities from Lake Mendota, WI - 21SEP2011 deep hole epilimnion (SPAdes) | ecosystem: Environmental > Aquatic > Freshwater > Lake > Epilimnion/Euphotic zone ... | reverse complement strand
TTTTTTGAGTTTTCTTTTTAGTTGCCGATTTCTTTTGAACTTTTTTAGTTGCTGATTTTCTTTGAGCTTTTTTAGTTGCTGATTTTCTGCCTCTGCCTTGTTGATCTTGTTGAACAGGTTTTAATTCACCGTGTCCGCAAGCAGGGCATTTTGTTTCATTACCATACACTTTTATATTGCAGTTTTCACATTTACGAACTTGACCAGGTTGATTTGACATTTTTTATTTAATATATAATATATAAATATAAAAATAAAAAATAAAAATAAAATAATTAATTATTTTTTATGATGCTTTGCCTTTTTATGATGTTTGGGCTTTTTATGATGTCTCTTCTTTCCGTGTTTTTTTGAATAATGTTTTTCTGGAGGTAGATTATAAACAGGGCCAAATTCAAAATTATTTTCTCTTTCTGTTAATTCTTCTAAACGGATTTTTTCTTCTTCATATAAATCACTTGAATTGGAAAAATAAATATAAATAACTAATACAATATATAAAAATAAAAATATAACAATATTAAATAATAATATTAGTAAACAAGTTTTAATAAAACTCATATATAATATAGCCACATATTAATTATATTGTCACATATTATTTATATTGCCACGCATTATTTATTAGAATTAAATAAAATAAATAATTCCTCCTTAATTTTATTATTTAATTCTTCTTTGCTTAATTCTAAAATTAAACCCGTATTCTCCAAAGTAAATACATATGAATCCGAATAATTTAGTTCAAATGGCCCAAATTCCGACGATATTGGTCTTCCTGGGCTTAGTATTAATTCCAAATCTTTTGCCATATCTTCCGCGATTGATTTCCATTTTATTGGAATCCCACATACAACATATCTATAATTCCCGTGAGTGCTAATAAATATATCTACTTCATTATCTTCGTCGGTATCAATTTCCAATATTTTATTTTCCAAATTATAAATATAAGTTGCTATATTTGGTCTATAAGTGCCCCCAATTATATATATATAATTTTCTTTTAATTCGTGACTTGTTTTATCTTCTATTTTACTTTGTTCAATTGGCGCGGCGGCGTCGTCATTATTTATTATGTAATTTTCAACCAAATTATTATCAAAAAAATCGGTATAATTATTAATTATTGTATTCACAGTATTAATATCATATATATAATAAACAGACGCCGAATTCATTATATTAATTTCCTCTTCTAATATTATAAAACATAATATGAATTTATTATTACTTATAACATATTCGTTTAAATCATTCATATTTTCTAAATCATAAAAAAATACATTATTTGTTTTAATTGTTAAATCAATTAATTCTTGTTTTGTATTTAATTTATTTGAAATAATAATCATTATATATATATATTATATATATGCTGCCTTTAATATTTATTATTATTATTCTATATTACACATTTTATTCCTTTGTTAGACGTCAAATAAATACCGAACCTTTTGCCGCAGATATGCCATTACTATCTTTACAAAATATTTATAATAAACATAAGAAAGAATATAAAAATATTAATAATGTATTAAAACGCCCACTCGCCAAAGGAGACGAAACCGCCAATAATATTAAAACTCAAAATGACTTCAAAATTACCGGAAATAATTATAATATGTTCCTAACAGTTAATAAAGAAGAAGAAATTAATAATAAAATGAATGAAAAATTGCGCCAAATTAAAGCACACCCTAAATTAAAAAATAAACCATTAAAAATAATATATGGCGAATATTTCTATTATGATAATGATTATCCAAAGGAGCCCATTTCTGTTGAATATGCCCTAAATCCCGAAGAATACATTAAAAATAATCCCGAATGTTATCCTTCATATATTATAACAAAATCACGTAATGAACATAGTTGCTTGGCCCAAAAATAGTTTTGGGGGCCCTGGCCTTAATTTAAATTAATTTTAGCAAATAATCCATAATTATTGGAAGGAGTTACTTTGATAGTTTCTGAAATATTTTGAACACCAAAGAGTGCCAATGATATAATATTATATTTTTTAATATTATAAATATATATACGTTCGTGGCGCATATCCTCATATGTATTTCGCACATATGAAGGACAACCTGCTTCAATCCAAATATCTTTTAATTCATTAGCATTTATCATTATATGTGATTCTAATACTTCATAAGTATTCATAATTTCAAAATTACCTAATATAATTGCGCGTTTTATATTTTCCACTTTTAACATATTATGTAAAATATTAAATTGTTCTAATCTTATATTATCATTTTCCTCTTTATCGTCAAAATGAGTTGTTATAATATGTATTTTTTTATCATTAAATGTAATTTCAAGACCAATGATTTTATTATTATCATAACTATTTTCTAAATCAAAATAATATGGATTACCTGATTTTTTCTCAATATATATCTTATCTCTCTTTGTAAAAATAACAGAACTATATTCAAGATTCTCCGTTTTATATACTTGTGTGCTCTCATATTCATTTATAATTCTTGAATATAATTCCTGATATTTATCTATTTTTAATGAATGTAAAGCAATTATATCCGGTTTATATCTCTTTATTAAATTACATATTTTAATCATTCGTTCATTAATATATGAACCATTTGAATACATTGTATAAGATAATAATGATAAATTATTATTAACATTATTTATTAAATTCATATTTAAAGTCTTTTTCTTTGGCGCCTCTTCTTCAATATTCTGTTGATTCTGGGCATTCTGAATAATTACCAAATCATTATTTTGGGAATCATTATCCATAATATATATATTATTATATATTTTATATATAAATTGAAAAAAAACTAATTAATATATATACATATATAATGAAACATATAGAAAAGGCACCTTCTTTATTAGATTTAAAAAATAATTTAAGTATAATATATAATAAACAACTTACTACCGATATAAATAATATTCTAAAATTAATATCAGCAGAATATTCTATACCATTAGAAGAATTAGAAAATAAATTTATGAATCAATATTATAAACAAGTAAATACTAAACCCATTACTAATGATAAAAAATCAGGCGCAATTAAATGTAAAGCAAAGATACATAATGGTAATCAATGTTCTCGGAATTGTTTTGATGGTTCATATTGTAAAAAACATTTAAAAAATCGCTCTTATGGCGAAATTCCGGGGACCCCAAAATAATTTGGGCGGCCATTTATTTAAATTCCGCGAAATAAGGCTCTGTTATTTTATTATATTGTTCATAATTAATAATACCTGTTTTAATATAATTTTTTTTTAATTTAGTATCTATTTGTTTAATAATATTGCCATTGATTTTATCAATTAATATTTGTTCCTTTGGGGCAATATTATCATATTTATTATATATTTTTAAATGTTTAGGCGATAATTTGCCCAATATTTTATTTCTATATTTACCAAATTGTTTTGATATTTCTTCTTTTACAACCCAAAGGGGTTTTAAATTTACAATATTTTCCATATCTGCACATTCTAAACTTTGAATTATTCTACCTGCGCGGCCTTGAACACAATATAAATTATTATTATCTATTAAACTATCTGCTAATGCTTCAATTAGATTTTCTTTTATTATTTGTTCTCTTTGTTTATTAATTGGATTATGTATTCTATTCCATACTAATTTTAATATTTCATTTTCAGACATATTAAGTTTTGCTATATTGCCATTTATTTTTAACATTTTATTTAATGTATTTAAAGCATTTTCTTTAATTTTATTCGCGCCATTATAACTTGTAAAAATAAAATGTTTAATTTCATTTATTAATTCGTCATTTGTTAAATGTAATTTTCCTTTGTATTTATCTTCTTTTAATTTATTTACACAATTAATTATATGAGTTTGTATTGTTGAATCGTGAACATTTTGATTATCATTTTGGGGCAGGGGCGCCAAAGGAACAGGGTCATTAAAATTAATTATATCAATTATTTCAATATCAATTAAATTATTTATATCAATACCTGCTTGTTCAGCTATAATATTAATCAAATCCCTTTGTATATTATTAAAATTATTTGGCACAGGGGCTCTATTTGGTCTATCTTCAAAATTTTCATTATAATATATTTGTTCAACTTGTAAATTATAAATTAATATTAAATTATAAATATTTATAATATAAATAGAATATATTCTAATTGCTTTATTAATATTTAATTTAGCAAATTCAAATACAAAATCATAATATATAAATGGGACAATAATTAATCCAATAATTATAAATAAATACATTTTATGTCTTAATTTAATCGCATTCTTACAAAAGAATTTTAATTCTTCCAATATACTTACTGGCATATATATATTATATATGTATATAATTTATTATAACTCAGACGCGCCTTATGTATTTGTATATAATTGATTTTTTTAAATTATATTTATATATGACATGGAACAAAATGAAAGATATTTATGATTTTTATTTTGCGCCATTGAAAACGGAAATTATTGAAATCACCGATAAAATGGGCGTTAGTGAGCAAAATAAATTAGAGGAAGATGTATTTAATAAACAATTGTTATTAGATGAAACATTAGAAATTGATTTTGATTTGAATGAATCCGAAATTGATAAAATAAAACCACTTATTATTAAATCATTAAAAATTCAATCAGAATATTATAAAATTAAAAAACTACACGATAATTATGATAATTATATTATTAATTGTGAAAATCATATTAAAAAATTCAAAACATTATTAGAAAACCCAATGGTAGATGAATCAAAGATTAAACAATATAAAGCCCAAATTAATAATGCCGAAAAAGGGATTTTTTTGAGAAATAACACTCAAAAACAATATATTTTACAATTAGAAAGGAGCCAACGAGAATATGAAATAATATGCCACGCGGCTAATGAACTAATTATTTATGATACTGAAAAATAATAATTTGTTAATTAAAGAATAATATATATATAATATATATATTTATATATATATGATTCCGACAAAGGAACAAATAGATATAATTGAAAAGGTAAAAGAAGGTAAAAACATTAAAATTGAAGCGGTAGCTGGTTCAGGTAAAACAACAACACTATTGATGGTAGCAAATGAATTAGAAGATAAAAACATATGCTTATTAACATATAGTAGGGCATTGAAAGATGAAATATTAAAGAAACCAATTCCGCGGAATTTATCTGTTTATACATTTCATAGCTTTGCCTCATATATTTATGAAGAAAATATACATAATGATTATTTACTAAATAATTGTTTATTAAATAATAAAATAAATAAAGATTTAGAAATTGATATATTAATGGTTGATGAGGTTCAAGATATGACTAAACAATATTTTTTATTAATTTCTTTGATTATAAAAAAAATACCGGATATTAAATTAATATTAGTTGGCGATGAAAAGCAAACAATAAAAGATTATATTGGGGCTTATTCAAATTTTTTAACAGACGCCGAATTTATTTATAAAAAATATACTAATCTAAATGGCCCTTGGGATAATTGTAAATTAAGCAAAAGTTATAGGTTAACAGAAAATGTTACTAAATTTGTTAATAAACATATATACAAAGAAGATTATATTATTAGTGGCAATAATAAATCTAATAATTTTAAACCCGATTATTTGCCAATAACAAATATATATGTTAGTAAAAATAAAATTAATCCAGATATTACAAAAATTATTTATCATTATATAAAACAATATGGCATTAATAATATATTAATATTAGCCCCCTCATATAGAGTTAATAATCCCGGATATTTATTAGCTCACGAATTATCTGATATATCTCATATTATTCCAAATCAAGAAACCGAAGATAAATTAAATCCTTTGTTATTACAAAATAAATTAGTATTTAGAACATTTGCGAGTTGTAAAGGATTACAAAGTAAATGTGTTATAATTTTAGGTTTAGATGAAAATTATTTTAAATTTAATGATAGATTTTGGACAGATGAAGAGAATTTGCCAAATATTTTATCAGTTGTTGCCACTCGTGCGCAAGAAAAATTAGTAATTATTGCTAATGAAAATAAAACTCTTAGAACAATAATATATAAAGATTTAAAAAAAGATGTAAATATATTATCTAATTCATTATTTATTAAAGCGCCAAAGATTGAAAAGAAAATAGAAAATAATGATATGAATAAATCCGTTGTTGATTTTGTTAAACATAAACACCCTGAAATAGAAGAGTTGGCATTATTATATTTAAATATTGAAAATTCAAAAATTAATACTGGGGGCTTGGGCACATTGGCGCAAAATATGATAAGATTTATTACTAAAAATAATAAAGAAATATATGAATCTGTTGGGCATTTATATGGGCGCATTATTCCAAAAATATTTCAATATTTAACACTTAATGATAATATTTTATATTATACGGAATTAATTGATTATCCTTTTAATAAGAACGATATATATTTAGAATTATATAATGAATATATGGATTATCTTAATAGCATTATAATTATTAACTCTAATAATATTGATTATATAAAATATATAAAACATATCTTTGCTTGTGAGGTTTTATTAGAATCTGTTGAAATTAAATCCCTTTATTTAGTTAGACAAATAAATAATTTTAATTGGATTAATAAAGAAGTTATTGAAAATAGTCTTATAATGTTGAAAAACTATTTAAATATTAGCACTGGCGCCACAAGTGGCGCCATTGATATATTTTTTGAATATACATTAGACTCAATGAAAATTAATAATATTAATATATGTGGGCGTGTTGATTTATTATACAAAGATATAATATACGAATTTAAATATACTGAAAATATTATTAATGAACATATATTACAATTAGGGGTTTATCTTTGTTTATATAGTAAAGCCCCATATGGTATTATAATAAGTTATCCAACAGGTAATATTACAAAAGTTGAAATAAAACAAGAAAATAAAACCAAATTTATTGAAACATTATCTCTAAAAAATATTAATAATAATTTATCTATATATGAAATATTAGATATATATATGGAAAAAATAAATATAATACAAAGTAAATGTTCGGATGCCACAATGAATGAATTTGAATTAGAGTTTGCGTTGTAGGCGGTTATGTTGATTGCTCAATTTAATCCAAATATATGCTGAACCAATATATGCTGATGAAAATGCGGTTGAATAAGTCATAATATAAAACATATCTTTGTTTGGTTCAATATAATTACTCTTAATCTTAGTAAAAGCACTTGTAAAGAAAGTTTTAATTGTATTCTGCATATTTTGCTTGAGGGGGTATATATTATATATTATAAATTAAAAAAAATCAATTATGTGCGCGCATTTGACATAAATTGAATAATTAAATATAATTTATTATATATATCATATATAATCCGCAAATGCAAACAACAATTAAAGATTTTATTTATGATATTACAAATTATGATACAATTGAAAATATATTAAATGATGAAAAATATAAAGATTACAAAGGTTCAATATTTGAAAGATTGTTTGATATATTTTTTAAACTTGGATTATGTGATAAGTTTAATAATAGAGATTATTATCATTTATTAGGAAATGTTAATAATGGGAAATTAAAAAAAATGATTAGTTATAAAGATTATTTAAAGAAATTAACAATTAGTGGCAAATCCACGGGAATTGTTGATATTACATTACAAAATAAAAATACAAATGAATATATATTTATGAGTTCAAAATATTTTGATTCGGATGAAACAAAGGCGATTAATGAATATGATATTGGTTCTATTATAGCAATGATAACAAATAATAAATATATATATACTAATTTTAATCTTTATTTATTAGTAAAAAATAGAGCGAATTTATTACAAAAGGCACAACTATCTGATGATTCAAGTAAATATATTACTAAATATATAAAAGAAGATAATATTATTGATATAGATGATTTACAAATATATTTTAATAAATTTAAAAATATAGATTTCAATATAGATGATTGGGATGAATTATATTTATCTGAAAAATCCAATTTAGAATTAAAATTTCACCAATCTCTTATTGTTAATAAAACCATTGATTTAATAAATTCAAAATCGGGAAATAATAATTTTTTATGGGGCTGTAAATGTAGAAGTGGTAAAACATTTATGGCCGGCGGTATAATAACTAAATTATATACTAATGGCCAAATTCAAAATAAAGACCAAAGTCAAAGCAAAGACCAAAGTCAAAGCAAAGACCAAAACCACGGCCAAAAAATAAATGTTTTAATTATTACTCCGGCGCCCTCTGAAACAATTACTCAATTTACAAATGATTTATTTTATAAATATAAAAATTTTAATAATTTTGAAATTCATAATATTAAATCAACCACGTCTTTATCACAAATAAAAACAAATATAAAACCAAATAATATTTTTTTATTTTCTAAACAATTATTACAAAATTATATAAATGATAATACTATATTAGAAATTAAAAACACAAATATTAATATTATTATATTTGATGAAAATCATTTTGGCGGAACAACAGATATATCTAAAAAGATTGTTGATTCTTATTCAAATAAAAATACAATAAAAATATTTTTAACAGCAACTTATAATAAACCTGTTAAAGAATGGGGAATATCTGAGGAATGCCAAATGTTTTGGGATATTGAAGATGAACAATTTTGTAAAAATTTAAATGAAGACTCAATTATAAAATTAAAAGAAAAACACGGCGAAAAATATGTTTTAAATGAATTAAATATATATAACAAAGAGGATATTATTAATACATATAAAAAAATGCCTAATTTACACTTAATTACAACTATGTTTGATAATGAAAGATATAATGAAATTAAAAATAACATAAAAGAAAGTTGTTATGGATTTAGTTTTGAGGCATTATTTAGTATAAATAAAGATACAAAAAGGTTTGAATATAATGATGAAATTAAAACTATATTAAGATATATTAGTGGGTCACAAAAAGAACAAGATTTTAAAAATGGGGATTTATCAATATTTAATAGATTAAAAAGTTATGATACTCGTCAAATATTTACTCAATTATGGTTTTTACCCCCTGATAATATTAATATAATATCTAAAAATTTAACTAAAATAATAATGGAAGATAAAATCTTAAAACATTATAATGTTATGTGTATCAATAGAATGGAAAATAAAGCAAAGGATATTAAAGATGAAATTAATAAAATGGAACATATTACAAAAGAAGAAGGAAAACGTGGATTAATATTATTAGCCGGAAATATGTTATCACTTGGTATTACATTAGAAAAATGCGATTTAGTTATTTTAATGAATAGCACTCTATCCTCGGATAAAATCATACAACAAATGTATAGATGTATGTCAGAAGGCGATAATAAAAAATATGGATTTGTTATTGATTTAAATATTAGTAGAGTATTAGATACATTTGTTAATTATAATATCTATAAAAATAATTTATCAAAAGAAGATAAAGTTAAATATATAATTTCTAATAATTTAATTAATATTGATACCGATTTATTTGTGAATGAACCAATTAATTCTAATACTGTTATAAAAACAATTATGGATTATTGGAAAAATGACCCACTAAAATGTTCAAAATTATTATTTGAAAGAATAAAAAATATTATTATAACATTTGATAATGATACACAAAAAAAAATTAATAATTTTTTTAGTGGAAATATGCCTTCTGGAAATTATAAAGTTAAAATAAATATAAATAGTTCGCAAAAATTACCAACTGGTAATCACAAAATTAAAGTTTCTGATGGCACAGATGGCAAGGATAGCACAGATGGCACTAATGAAAAAGAAATAGAAATAAATTTCGCCAAAGATATTTTACCATTAATTATAGCATTAAGTTGTATGTTAACAATTAAAACTAATAATACAGATTTTGTTAAAATATTAAATGATATAAAAACAGATAAAAGATTATTAGATATATTTGATGACCAATGTAATATATGGTGGAAAAAAAACCAAAATTTAATTGATTTTATTACTGAATTAGTTGAAAAAGGTATTGATAAAAATTCAGATATTTTTGATTGTTGTATTCAAATAAAATTAAAACTTAAAGAAATGTTGGATGAACCAATTAAATTATTAAATTTATTAAATGAATGTTTAAAACCAAAAATTATTGAAAAGCGGAATTTTGGAGAGGTTTTTACTCCTGTTAAATTTATTAACGAATCAATGTTACAAGATATTGAAAATTATTATTGTAATAAAACTGGTAATAATATATGGGAAAATGAAAATATGAAATGGTTTGACCCCGCCGCCGGTATGGGTAATTATCCAATTTGTATTTATTATAAATTATTAGAGGGTTTATCTTATAAATTCCCTGATTTAAATGATAGAAAACGCCATATTATAGAAAATCAATTATATATGGGAGAATTAAATGTTAAAAATTGTTTTATTATTAAACAAATATTTAATATTAATAATGAATATAAATTAAACTTATATGAAGGCGACGCATTAGAAATAGATATAAAAAAAACATTCGGAATTAATAAATTTGATATAATTATTGGTAATCCGCCATATAATGAAGAATTTAATAATAATAGCGCAACGCCATTATATAATAAATTTATTGATTATTTTGTTGATAAATGTAATATATTAAGTTTTATTATCCCAAGTCGTTGGTTTGCAGGGGGCAAAGGATTAGATAAATTTAGAAAACAAATGTTAAATCGTAAAGATATTAATTTTATTAAACATATAAATAACGCAAGTAGTATATTTGGTAATTTTGTTGATATTAAAGGAGGGGTTAATTATTTTCTTATTGATAAAGATTATACCGGTTTATGTAGCTATAATAATACATTAATTGATTTAACTAAATATGATATTTTAGTGGAATCTAAATATTATGATATTATTGATAAATTAATGGCTTATAAATCTATTACTGATATTTATATTGGTAGATATTTTGGCGTTGAATCAAATGATAAAAGATTAATTGATAAAGATACAATTGATAAAGCAAAGCTTAATGATTATATTACTTGTTATGTTTCTCAACAAAAAGGAAATAAGAAATATATTGATAAAAAAACAATATTAAGAGATACTAATTTTTATAAAGTTATTACACCAATCGCAGCTCATTCAGGAAAAAGTGGTTTTGGAAATATTTTTATTGGTTTAATTGATGAAATACATACTGGTAGTTATAATTCATTTAAAACTAAAACATTAGATGAGGCTAAATCATTATTATCTTATTTAAATTGTAAATTGCCACATTTTATGTTAATGTTAAGAAAAATATCTTTAAATATTTCAGGCGATACTTGTAAATGGATTCCATTGCCTCCATTAGATAGAATATGGAATAATGACGATATTTATCAATATTTTAAATTAAATGCCGACGAAATTAAATTAATCAAAGAAACTCAAATTAAAGGCTATATATAGCCTATTTTTTAATCTTATTAAATTTATTTAATAAATTATATAATTGTAATTCTGTTGGCGAAGTATCCATTTTAACATAAATTTCGGTAATATATTCAATATATTTCTCTTTGTTGTGTAATCCAATATCATAATGTGTTAAAATATTTATAATTATTTGTAAAATATCAATAGGACTGTGGCCTTTTAATAATAATTCGTGTAATATTAAATATGATTCTTCTAATGTTGATATATTATTGGTTGCTAATATCATTTGTTTAATTTTAGAAAATGAGGGAATATTAAACATAATAAAAAAATTATCTAATGTTGGATTTGGAGAATATGAAAATAATTGTAAATAATTAATTGCGCATTTTATATCATTTTTGGAAAATATTGATATTACGTCTAATATTTCTTTTAATTGAGGATTAGATAATTTTAAATTAATATCTTTTTCTTTAATTTTTAATATATTATATAATACATTATAAATATGTTCATTAGTCATTTTCTCAATATTAAAAATTAATATTCTACTTTGTATTGGTTCAATTATTTTATTTTTAATATTTGCTAATAAAATAAATGCCGTTGTTTTATTATATTTTTCCATTATGTTTCTTAATGTGTGTTGTGAATCGTCGTCTAATTCCTCAAAATTATTAATTATAACTATTTTTTTCTTTATACATTTTTTTTGTGCGAATGATAATACGTCATAATTAGCTGTTTCTTTCTTTGTTGATTGTATTACCTCACGATTTTTATTCATATTTGAATCAATATACAATATATAATATTTATCTTCTTGATATTTTTCCGCTATCAAATTTGCTATTGTTTTTTTACCTGAACCATTTTCACCTATTAATATTAAATTCGGAATATCATTTGTATTTTCAATATATGAATTAATTATTTTTACAAAATATTCATTATTTGTATTAATATCTTCTAATTTTTTTGGTTTAAATTCGTCTATCCATTGACTCGTTGATTTTAACATATAATATATATTATTAAATATATATTATTATTAATTCAATTTATGTATATAATATTAATTAGGCTTATGTATTATGTATTATGTATTATTTATTCAACACTTGGCTTATAGCAATAAGTTAATTCTAAATTAGCTGTGCATTGTAATTCCATTGAAGTTTTATTTAATAATTCTAATCTAATAATATTGCCACTTGTATCTGAAGAACGCAATTCATATAATGCCGCTTGTGAGGAAGAACTATAATTTGTTTCATTTCCATCTAAGAAAGGTAATAATGCGCCTGTTGGGCCATTTCTTGTATACATTCTATTAAATGTTATTGTATTAATATGTGAGTTTTCTGCCGAACCAATACCTGTATTACCTGTTCCTAATTCAATATTACTTTGTATCACAAATTTACCATCAACAAATACTGTTCTATATCCCCCTGTAACTGGTTCTAATAATATTGAACCTGTTGCGCCTGTTGTGCCACTCATATTTAAATAAGCAACTTGTTTTTTAACAAATCCTGTATCCGTTGTTTCTGTTGGGCCTGTATATCCAACTCTATATTGTGGCCAAAAATAT
>Ga0208722_1000338_pt1 | contig 13290 bp, 21 predicted proteins | sample LakMenEpi21Sep11_FD_150722 | JGI IMG/M metagenome (GOLD analysis project Ga0208722, IMG submission 150722) | Freshwater microbial communities from Lake Mendota, WI - 21SEP2011 deep hole epilimnion (SPAdes) | ecosystem: Environmental > Aquatic > Freshwater > Lake > Epilimnion/Euphotic zone ... | reverse complement strand
TGGTGGATAGACCCAAATGTTATACCATATAATCAATTTAAACATTTTTATAAAATGGCAGCTCCATGAAGCTATATCAAAGCAAAGACTGGCTATATCGTAGATATATTATTCAAAAGAAAACAGTTACTGAAATTGCTATAGAGTGCAGTGTTTCTGCTATGACAATACAAAGATACTTAGACCAGTTTGGTTTAATTAAAAGGAGATAATATGAGTATAGAAAAAAAGATCTGGCAGACTTACGAAACAATTTTTGATGAATTGCCAATTTACGCTAAAGAAAGCGTAGGGACATGGACTCATCAAAATCCAGGATGGGCTTATGGCTACATGAGTGGACAAGACAGGGAAAACTTCTTTAAGGAACACTTCGACTCAAAAACATATGAGACCTATGTAAATCTGCCTTTAGGAGTAATGAAAGCTGGCTTATGGAGATTTGCTATTCTTTATATTCACGGTGGGATATATACAGACATGGACACACACTGCAAGACTCCAGTAGATACTTGGTTAAGCCCTGAATACGATATGATTTTAGATATCGAAAGGGATACCCCATGGCTAGCAACTCAAACAATTGCCGCTAAAGCTGGGCATCCGCTATTAAAAGCAGCTATAGACCTTTGTGTTGAAAGATGTTCTGAAGGAATTACTCAACATAATCATATGGTTCATTACTATACTGATGTTCAAATGTTTACAGATGCACTATATAAAAAATTAGGAGTTGAGCCTTATCAAAAACATATCAATGAGTGGGCCCCAGAACTTATGGAAATGGATTTTCTAAAAGAAAATAAAGTAAAAATTCTTTGTGGAGAAGAAGCCAGAAGGCTATTAGATAAAGATGTAGTCCATCTTTATTGGGGAGATGACAGAGAAGCAGGATGGATTGCTTGGAAAAAAGATCCTCGTGTAAATGAATCTTATCCTAATGGATTTAATCCTCATGAATGGGAAAAGGAATGAGTGTTATAGGAGTATTGCCAGCATCTGGAAAAGCTTCTAGAATTGGTGGCATTCCTAAATTTTGTTTACCTATATCAGATGAAAGATCTCTTTTACAATGGCACGTAGAGCAAATGCTTGAAGTGTGTGATGAGGTTAGGGTCTCCACAAGAGCTGAGTGGGTTCCAATTATTCAAAATATGGACATGAATATTAAACTAATTGTTCGTGAGCCTACAACAATGTCAGATGCGGTAAAGTTTATGGTGGGAGAGTATAACGATACAGTGCTTATTGGAATGCCAGACACATATATATTAAACGCACCTGGAAATATATACAGACCTTTATTTAAAGATAATACCGCCGACCTTATTCTAGGAATTTGGGAATGCGGAGAAGTGTTAAAGGGACGTGTCGGTCAAGTTTTAGTATCCCAAGATAAAGTAATTGGTTCAGAAGATAAGGTAGATAATTGTGACTACCCAGATATGTGGGGCACCATGCTATTCCGAAAGAATATGATAAGATACATAGATACAACACTAGATCATCCAGGAAAACAATTAAAGGAATGGATATCTAAGGGTTCTAATATTAAGGCGGTAAGACCAGGCGGACAGTATATGGATATTGGAACGCTAAGAGGATTAAAACAATTATATAAAGAAATGGATGCGTAATGTTAAATGAAGTCATTAGTTACTGGAGGTGCTGGATTTATAGGGTCTCATATTGTTGATAGGTTACTAGATCTAGGGCATGAGGTTGTATGCATAGATAATGAAAGTGCTGTATCAAATGAAAAGTTCTATTGGAATAACGAAGCAAATAACTATAAATATGATATATGCGATTATAATTTAATTGAACCATTGTTTAAAAATGTAGACTGTGTATTCCATTTAGCTTCAGATGCTAGAATTCAAATTGCTATACAAAATCCAAGAAAATCAATGCACATTAATGCTGTTGGAACATTTAATATTTTAGAGGCATCTAGAGAAAACAATGTAAAACGTGTTATATATTCAAGCACATCATCTTCATATGGCAAAAAAAATACTTTACCAAATATTGAATCTCAAAATCCAGACCCATTAACCACCTATTCATCAGCTAAAATATTTGGAGAAAACTTAATGAAGGTGTATTTTAATTTGTATGGGCTAGAAACTATTTCTTTAAGATATTTTAATGTGTACGGAGAAAGGCATCCATTAAAAGGACAGTATGCTCCAGTAGTTGGTTTATTTTTAAAACAATTTAAAGAAGGATTACCATTAACTATAGTTGGAGATGGAACTCAAAAAAGAGATTTTACATATATTAAAGATGCAGTAGAGGCTAATATATTAGCAGCTAACTCTGACAATCAATCTATATTTGGGGAAACATATAATATTGGTACTGGTAAAAATATATCTATATTAGATATTGCCAAAACTATATGCAATAATGTACAATACATAGAAGATAGGCCAGGTGAAGTTAAAGAGACGTTGGCGGATAACAACAAAGCAAAAAATGATTTTGGCTGGGAACCAAAACATGAACTATTAGAATGGATCTATAATGCTAAAGCCAGTATTTAAAGATGTAAAAGAATTTAGATATGAAGACCTATACTTACATGCAGTCAGTGCCCCAGCGGGAAATAAAATATTAAATTCTTGTTTAGAAATTGCTCAAATGTTAATTGAAAAAAATATATCCTATGGCAATTCAGCCCTAGAGCCAATTAGAATATTTTCAACGGCGGACTCAACAGAACAATTAAAGGTAAGAATTGATGATAAATTAAATAGGGTAAAGAATAATAAAGGATTTGCTGGAGATAATGATATAGATGATTTAATAGGTTATCTAATATTATATAAAATAGCCAAATCTAATTGACTTTTTAGTCAACTAGAATTATAATACACATATATGGAAATTGAATTATCAGATCATTTTGATCGCATGAATAAAGTTGTTGCCGAACTTTTAAAGGGCAATAATCCGACCCAGATTGCCTCTCTGACGGGCTATAAGCGGTCAGACGTAGTAGAACTTATAGACGAGTGGAAAACTGTCGTATACAACGATACAAGCTCTAAGGAACGGGCCAAAGAGGCTATCTCAGGAGCTGATCAACATTACTCTATGTTAATTAAAGAGGCATGGAAAACAGTGGAAGATGCAGATCAGGCAGGTCAATTAAATGTTAAGGCTAACGCTCTTAAATTGATTTCAGATATTGAAACAAAAAGAATTACTATGCTTAAAGAAGTTGGTTTATTAGATAATGCCGAAATGGCAGCACAAATTGCAGAAACAGAGCACAAGCAAGACATTCTGGTTAAAATATTAAAAGAGGTTACAGCCTCTTGTCCAAAATGTAAAATGGATGTAGCAAGAAGGCTATCACAAATTACAGGAATTGTAGAACCAGTTGTAATAAATTCTGAAGAGGTAGTCTAATGTTTGATAAAACCAATTTTGAAAAACTTGGAGAAGACATATACGTATATCATAATTTTGCAACAGATAATGAATGCGATAGGATTATACATTACTCTAATTTAATAGAAGAAGATCTCTGGCACGACAATTTTAGTTTCTATACATCAGATATTTCTATAACTACAATTTCTGAAATAAAAAAAAGATTAAGCTATCTTTTAAATGATAATATTTTTTTAAATGAAAATAATGGATTAATAAGAATGCAAAAAGGGCAGTCGTGGGGCCTGCATTCAGATAATCACGACTTTTTACAATTAAGAGAAAAGGCGTCTTTATACAAAGAAGGTGATGTTTTTCATTTTGAAAAAAATAATTTGTATGGATTAATAATATATTTTAATGATTTTGAAGGTGGTGAAGTTTATTATCCAAATCAAAATATAGAATATAAACCTAAAAAAGGAGATTTGCTTATACACAGCGCAGAAGAACATTGTTTGCATGGGGTAAAAGAAGTAAAAAGTAAAGTGAGGTACTCACATTCAAGCAATCTGTATAATTATATAAAAGTTCCAAGGAAATACAATGTCATTTAACTTTTCCGATATAATAGATATTTTAGATAATGAAGAGTTTGAAGAAAGACCAGTAGACCTACAAACTTTTGTTACAAACCCTAATTACTTAGCCTTACCACCACTTTCAAATTATCAATATACACTAATTGAAAAGTCATCTCAAATATATAAAGAGTCTACATTAATTAAATTATTTGGAGAAGAAGAAGGCTCTAGAATATTTAAGCAAACAGCCAACGAAGTAATTGCTCAACTTGGCAAAGGTTCTGGCAAAGACTACTGCTCAACAATTGCAACAGCTTATATTGTGTATTTGTTATTATGCCTGAAGGACCCAGCGTCATATTATGGGAAACCACCAGGAGATGCAATCGATATTTTAAATATTGCTATTAACGCACAACAAGCAAACAATGTTTTCTTTAAAGGTTTTAAGACACGTATTGAAAAGTCTCCATGGTTTACTGGAAAATACACAGACAAAGCTTCTGAAATGAAATTTGATAAATCTATTACAGTTCATTCTGGTCACTCTGAGCGTGAAGCTTGGGAAGGGTATAACGTTATTGTTGTTATCCTTGATGAGATTTCAGGTTTTGCTACAGAGAATACAACTGGACATGATCAAGCTAAAACTGCAGATGCTATATACGAAATGTACAGAGCATCAGTAGACTCACGTTTCCCAGATTTTGGCAAAGTAATATTACTTTCTTTTCCAAGATTTAAAAATGATCCAATACAAAAATTTTACGAATCTGTTATTGCTGAAAAAGAAACTATAGTAAGAAGCCATAATTTTAAAATGGATCTCGATCTCCCAGACGGAACTGAAGGTAATGAGTTTGTAGTTGAATGGGAAGAAGACCATATTCTTTCTTATTCTATTCCAAAAGTATATGCATTAAAACGTCCGACCTGGGAAATTAATCCAACTAGAAGCATTGATGATTTTAAAGTAGCATTTTATAAAAACTCTATGGATGCATTAGGAAGGTTTGCTTGCATGCCGTCAGACGCAGTAGATGCATTTTTTAAATCAAGAGAAAAAATAGAAACAGCATTTAATAACACAGCAGTTGCTATTGATCAATTTGGAAGATTTGAAAATTGGTTCGCACCAGACCCAGATAAAGAATATTTTATACACGTAGACCTTGCACAAAAGCATGACCATTGTGCAGTTTCTTTAGCACATGTTCAAAAATGGGTTAATGTAAAAGTAAGTGATACTTATACACAGCCAGCACCAATAGTAGAAGTAGATGCAGTAAGATTTTGGACCCCAACACCAGATAAGTCTGTAGACTTTACAGAAGTAAAAGATTACATATTGTCTTTAAGAACAAAAGGATTTAAAATAAGACTATGTACTTTTGACAGATGGAATTCTCACGATATGATGCAACAACTAAAACAATACGGCATCAATACAGAAATTCTATCTGTCGCTAAAAAACACTACGACGATATGGCGATGATAGTTTTAGAAGAAAGACTAAAAGGGCCACACATTCCTTTACTTATAGATGAATTATTGCAATTAAAAATTATGAGAGATAAGGTAGACCACCCAAGAAAAGGATCAAAAGACTTGGCAGATGCTGTCTGTGGATCAATATTTAATGCAATACGTGGAACTAGATTTGATTCAAATGAAGAAATTAACATACACACATACGAATCAATGTCTTATGATAATGATTTTAGTAAGGATAACCCAGACGTATCTTCAGTAAATATGATAAGGGCACCAAGAATGCCAAATGAACTTAAAGACGCAATGGATAGGATGATGGTAATATGAGTATATATCAAGAAAAAGCTAAAGAGTGTAAATGTTGTGGAAAACATGTTCCTCTACCAACAGTTTTAAAAGAGTATAATGGTCTTATGATTTGTCCAACAACATTTTCAAATATAATAGAGTATACAAGAATATGGAATGCAATTGGATCAAGACCACCTGGAAATGTTAGAAAGCATTTTTCTGAGTATGTCCAGCAAATTGTAGAAGCAAATATTTCTGGGGGTAAAAATGCTATCTAAATTTATTAAAAATGGATATAGTGCTAGATATGTAATAGATGAAGTAATATTAGTAGATGATTTTTTAAAAAAAGAAGAAATAGAAACTTTGCTTAAAGTTGCTGAATCTACTGATGATGATGGGTGGAGGGTAGAGTATTTAGCAAATTTAAAAAGATTTTGTTTAACAAAATTTGGTAGAGATGATGTAGATAATTTAGTTAAAGAGGGCAAATTTGAAGTAACAGATAATTGGGCAGATAAAATAATAAGTACAAACTCTTTAGATGAAAGACATGTAATTACTCAAAGACTTAAAGATATTTTAAAAGATTTTCCAGAGCTAGATATCCCAGGATTTGGAAGTATTCAAAGACAATATGATGGGGTTCCATTAAAAGAACATACAGATGTACACACAGATCCATCAATACAATATGCATCTATTATTTATTTAAATGATAACTATAATGGTGGAGAATTTTATTTTGTGCACAAAGAATTTCAAATAAAGCCAAAACCTGGTTCACTTTTAATATTTCCTGGAACAGAAGAATTTAGGCATGGAGTAAAAGCACCAGAGGCTGGCCCAATGAGATATGTTTTGCCTGGATTTATTCATACAAAAGATTTTTATAAGCATAATAAATTTTAAGCTATTGACCTACTCAGATATAATATATATAATATATTAATTATGAGCAACAGTAGCTTAGTTGGTTAAAGCCCCGAACTCATAATTCGGTAATCGTAGGTTCAAGTCCTACCTGTTGCACAAGGAGATGCTGTGGAAAAGTCTGAAGATAATGATCTATTTAATTACTATATGGAAATTGGCGCAATAGAATTGTCTGGTATAGATGAATCTGGAGAAATAGTTTTTAAAGTTACAGATACGGCAAAAGATATGGCACCAGAGTTATGGAAAGCACATACCGATTACGTAGATGATACATTACTAGAATTGTACAGCAAGGATTTGATATCTGTAGAGTACGATGAAAATTTACAAGCAACAATTAGCTTAACGGAAGAAGCTCAAAGAATCATTGAAGACAAAGGGATTATGCCACTTGAATAATATGGTACAATATATATAGGTCGCCGAATGGGACCTAATTTAACTTATTCGCTTGAAGGAGGAATAAAATGGTAACAACATTCCCTATGGATCTTTTTAATGATCCATTTTTTATTGGTTTTGGGAGAAACCTAGAACGAATCACATCTAATAAAGATCTATTTGCAACTAACTATCCGCCACATAATTTAATTAAAATTGATGAGGATAATTTTAGAATTGAACTTGCAGTCGCAGGATTTTCTAAACAAGATATTTCAATAGATCTATTACAAAATGAACTTAGGGTATTCGGAGATAAAGAAGAAACTGAAAATAATTCTTTTGTACATAAAGGAATTGCATCACGTAATTTTCAAAAATTTTTTGCTCTTGGAGAATACATTGAAGTTGTTGAGGCTGAAATGAAAGATGGCCTACTTGTGATTTCTTTAAAGAGAAATACTCCAGAAGCCCAAAAGCCAAAGACAATCAAAATAAAATAAGATATAATAGAAGTCTGCACCCCGTCACTGGGGAGTCGCAGGCTGTTCGGGTTGCTACCCGAAGGATACACCTGAGCATGTGTATAAACTGCTCTCTAACATTAAGGAACTATGTTTAACTTTCATTGGCTTGCTAGAGAAAACTATTCTATAAAAAATTTAATTGAATTGTCTAATGAACTAGAATCAGTGGGATACTATTCTGTTTTATTAACATATAACTCAAAAACACCAGATTCTTTTATTAAAATTCCACATATTATTAATAAAACTCATAAACTTAAATATATGATTGCAATAAGGCCACACGCAATAAGTCCAGAGTATTTAAAAATGCAGTGTGATGGATTTTATGAAATACAGCCAAATAGATTAATTATAAATTTTGTAGCTGGAGATTTACTTCAAGATGAAGATGTGCCAATTCCAACTGTAGATAGAATTAATAGTTTTATGGATTTAGAATCAAGAAGAAATCATTTAAATATTTTTTTAGAAATATTTAAAAGCTTGCCAGGTGAAAAACCAGAAATAGCGGTTAGCGGATCTTCTGACCAGATATTAAATTCAGCCGAGCAACACTCAGATATTTTAATAACTGAGCTATCTCAATATATAAATAAAGGACTATCAAGTAAAAATATAAACAAAACGGTAGTTAAAATTAATGTATGCATTAGAGATACTCAAAAAGAAATAGATGAAATTATTAAAAATAAAACAATTCAAGGTCTAGACCCCGAATATTCTGGAACTAAAGATAAAGTTATGTCAAGTATATTAAAACTGCAAAATATTGGAATAAAGGATATAATGGTATCTGCAGGATTTGGAGATTTACAAAAATATAGAATACATGATTTGGTAAAAACAATAAAGGAGATAAAGTAATGTTTGAATATTATGTTAAAAAGGTAAGTAAAGTTGTTGACGGAGACACTATTGATGTAGATATTGATCTTGGTTTTAATATATCATTTAGCTCAAGAGTAAGGTTAGCAGGAATCGATACTCCTGAAAGCCGCACCACAGACAAAATAGAAAAAGCGTTAGGTCTTGAATCTAAAGAATATTTAAAGAAAGCAATTGATTCCTCTAAAACTGTTGTAATTAAAACAGAAAAAATGGACTCATCAGAAAAGTATGGACGCATCCTTGGATGGGTATTTTTAGACGGATCAGAAGTTTCAATAAATCAAAAAATGATTAACGAAGGATATGCTTGGGGATACATGGGGGAGACTAAAGTAAAAGATTTTGATGCTTTAGCAAAACAAAGAGCAAAGAAGAAGTAAATGCCAATATATGAATACTCATGTGTAACATGTGACAAATCATTAGAAGTTACTCGTAAGTTTGATGAAACAGAAGTTGTGCCACCCTGTCCTTCTTGCGGATACGGAATGGCAAGATCATATGGAACAGTTGGAATACAATTCAAAGGAAATGGTTTTTACAAAACAGATAATCCTAAGTAACTAAGATTATTTAAATAAACAAACATGATATAATCTCTATGTAACAAAAATTTTGTTACTTGGAGATCCAATTGCATAGAAAGTTAAAACTATTTTTAGCTAGCCTTTTTGTAACAGGTTGGCTATTTTTTATTGGTCCAAGTTATGCGTGGGCTACAGATAATGGCGGACAAGAACAAGTTGTTGTAAGTCCTGCACAACAAGCAGTTAATTCAGCCCTCGCAACAGCCACCACAGAAGTTCAACAGGCTATTGCAGCCACGGACACTGCCACTGCCACAATAGTAACAGCGGTTGCTGAAAGAGTAGAAGCTCAAGAAGCGGTAAACATAGTAACAGCCGCAGTAACAGTAGCGCAATCAAATGTAGCTTTAGTAGACACCGCCACTGCTACAGTTAATAACATAAATTTAGCCGTCACACCAATAGATCAAAGTTCGCAGATAATTGCAGATGCAAAAAATACAATTACAACAGCACAAACTTCTATAAATAATATTGACACATCAACTGCACAGGTACAAATATCTGAAGCCGTAGTTGCAAAAACAGAAGCAGTTACAGCACAAGCAACTGCACAAACAGAATTAACACAGGCAAACCTTGCTATTGATGCTGCTCAAACAGCAGTCAATAATTTACAAGCCACTATTGGAACTAGCACAAATGTTTTGGCTGGAGTAGATGATGCTGGGGTTCAAATGAATCTTCCGTTCGGAATGCAAATGGGTGGAACTGTTTACAACAATGTATTCGTTGGATCAAATGCAACAATAACATTTGGAACAAATGAAGGATGGGTTTATCATACAACTCCAGGAGCACCTTCAGTATCTATTGCTGGATGGGACTGGACTACTTGGAGTACAGGAACTGGAATTACATATTCAACTACTGGAACAAGTTTAGATATTGCTTGGGATTTAAGACCATTTCCACAACAAGATGCTTCTACTCAAATGGTTCAGGTAAGATTTAATGCTGATGTAAATCCAAATGATGGTGCATGGATGGCAAATGTAACTGCTAATGGACCAATACCAGATCAAGCGAGATTTAATGTTAGAGAAACAACTAACGGTGCACTCATTCCAATTACAGATACTAATGTTGGAGCAGGTTTTGCTGGACAAATAAGTCAAGGTGCAGCATTTACTCCGTATGTAGACCCAAATACAGAAACAGTTCAGGCAGCGGTTGACTCAGCAAATGCAACTATTGCACAATTAAACTCAAGCCTTACTCCAGTAGTTGCTCAAAATACTACAAACACATCTAATATAAATGCTATTAATACAACATCTTTAACTAATACCGTAAACTCAGCGGTATCAACAAAGACTTCTTTACAGTCAACATTAAACACTAAAGCAGGACAACTTGTCTCTGCTATTAATAACAACATTCCAACACCTGCCCCAATAATATCTCAAGCAGTAGTAGATGGATCAACAGTAACTGTTATGCCAGAATTACCATCTGGATATACACCAAACACATGGTTCTATCAAGTAGTAACTGAAGATGAAAATGCAGAAAATCCATATGAAGGACAAACATTAAACACAGACGGAGCGCCAGAATTTATTCAATTAACTGGATTAACAGAAGGTGCTTCATATACAATTAGAATTGCAAACTGGTCTGGTCCAGTAAGTCAGTATGTTGAAACTATTATTACAATTCCACAAGAAGAAATAATTAGTGTGCCGTCACAGCCATCTTACATAACACCAATAGAGCCAATCATTGATGAACCTGTTATACAAGAACCAATCATTGATGAACCTATTATAGAAGAACCAATTATTGATGAACCTGTTATAGAAGAACCAATTATTGATGAACCTGTTATAGAAGAACCTATTATTGAGGAACCTATTATTGAAGAGCCATCTAACGAAGAAATTTCTGTTAGCGAAGAAGCAGAAATTGTATTTGAAGAAAGCGAAGCCTCTATTGAAGACATATCCGAAAGCGGTGCAAACCTTTCCGTAGAAGATGTTCAAGAAATTATTACTGATTTAATTAGCGATAGCGATTTAGATGCATTTGAAGTTTCTGCAGTGCTAGAAGCAATTGCTGAAGGCGGAGAGGTGTCTGCAGAAATCGCTGCTGAAGTATCTGAATCTTTATCGGAGGGTGGGCTGACAGAAGCAGAAGCAGAATTTATTACAGAAATGCTTTCTGCAGATGGAGAAATAACAACTGCAGAAGTTGTTAATTTATCTGAAGCCTTATCTGAAGACGGTAAATTTACTTTAGTAGAAAAAGATTTAGTTGCAGATGTACTGGTAACTTCAGCAGAAGGAGCACCTGTAACTGCTGCCAACATAGAAGCAGCGGGACTTGAATATCGTGATCTTCCCCCAACAATTCCAGTAGAGGTAAGAGAAGACGCTAATGGTAATCCAGTAGTTATTCAAGCAGAAGTTGCTTCTGCATTACTTGTTTTAGAAAGCCCAGCAGCAATAGCAAATGCAATTGCTACTTGTTTTAATCCAGAAGAGGCAATTGAAGGTTTAACAGAAGAGCAAAAATGTGAATTAGGCAAAGCACTACTTAACATGGGTGCCGATATGTCTATTCCAGAACGTGAAAAAGCAGAAGATATCGTAGTAGTAACAATAATAGCTGGCCAGATAGTTCTTGGCACAGCATATAGAAGGAAGGTATAATAAGAATATGAAATGGTTAAAAAAATGGAGCCTAGCCGCTCTAAATGAAAACTTTACATTCCTTGGATTTTTTGTAGCCTGGGTAGTATTAGAGGGTAGCGCAAAAACCGTTGTAGGTTATGTAACCCTAGCCTCAGTAGCCTTATGGTTTATGACTATAGGCATTAGAGAAAAAGCAGAAAAAGAAGAGTAATAGCATACTAACCCTACATTTGCTATAATAGACTTATGAAAAAAATAAAGGTGTTTTTAGCATCTAGCCTTTTAGTATTGTCTATTAGTGGATGTGGCTATGATGGTCATTATAGATATCCATGTCAAGATCCTACTAATTGGCAAAATGCAGAATGCAAGCCACCAATCTGTACGGCTAACGGAGCATGTCCAGAAGATCTAGCAGAGACAAAGGAAACAGTAAATGGCTAAAGAAAGATTATCCCCTCAAGATTTAGATGCAAGATTAAAGTTTATTCTAGGAATTACTTTAGGATCAATTTTATTTATAACTTCAACAGGCATTATGTATGCTTTAATATTTGTTACACAACCAATCACTGGACAATCCGAAAATGATAAAATGTTCTTTAACGTATTAGGTAGCGTTGCTACATTTATTACTGGAACATTGGCTGGACTTCTTATTGGTTCATCTGGCGCTAAAGATGTTATGGCAGCACAAATTGCAAACAAAGAAATTGATGCAAAAAATACACAAGCAGATAAAAAATTAGAAGCTGAAATTGATGATGCAAAGTCACGTAGATTGGCTAAACCAGATGGCGCAATGCCAGCAGAGCAACCAGTAGACACTAGCTGGGACAAATAATGTCAGAGCAAGGAACTGCAGCAAAATTAGTTGAAATTGCAACAGCAGAAATAGGTACCGTAGAAGGTCCTAAAGACAATGAAACTAAATATGGTAAATTTACCAAAGCAGATTTTCAACCTTGGTGTGGATCATTTGTTAATTGGTGTGCAAACGAAGCTGGAGTAAAGATTCCAAATACGGTATATACTCCTGGTGGCGCACAAGCATTTAAGAAAGCAAACTCATGGATTGATGGAGACCTTGCAGATCCAGAGCCAGGAGATATTGCTTATTTTGATTTCCCATCAGACGGTGTTGATAGAATATCACACGTAGGAATAGTTGCAATAGATAACGGTGATGGAACTGTTTGGTGCATTGAAGGTAATACTTCTGGAGATCCTAAAGGAAGCCAAAGAAATGGCGGAGAAGTTTGTAAAAAGCTTCGTGCATATAAAAAAAATAAAAAGAATATAATGGTTTCAATTGTTGGATTTGGAAGACCTAAATTTGGAGCAAGCATTGCTAAAAAATCTGAGCCTGCTGCAAAAACAACTAAAAAGGTAAAAACTTGTTCAGAGTGTGGTCAAGTAGTTAAATAAATGAATACTTATAGAGTAAAATTAGAAGTAGAGGTAGAAGTAGAAGCCTTTGACGAAAATGATGCTCTAGACTATGCAAATGATATATTTGGCGTAGATGACGAAATAAAAAACGTTAAAATAATTAACGTTAAGGAGAAATAATGG
>Ga0208722_1000333_pt1 | contig 13362 bp, 3 predicted proteins | sample LakMenEpi21Sep11_FD_150722 | JGI IMG/M metagenome (GOLD analysis project Ga0208722, IMG submission 150722) | Freshwater microbial communities from Lake Mendota, WI - 21SEP2011 deep hole epilimnion (SPAdes) | ecosystem: Environmental > Aquatic > Freshwater > Lake > Epilimnion/Euphotic zone ... | reverse complement strand
CCAACAACTGACGTGGATGATGTTACTGTAGAATTGAGAAATGCCACTGCACCATATGCTGTTGCAGCTACTACTACCGCTGTTTTAAAAACAGACGGATCGGTTGCCGCTAAATTCAATGCATTCCCTGCTGGAAATTATTTTATAGCAGTAAAACATAGAAATGCAGTTCAAACTTGGAGTGCCGCTGCTGAACCATTTGGAGTGTCAACTTCAACTTATGATTTCTCTACTGCTGCTAATAAAGCGTATGGGGATAATATGGTAGATTTAGGTGGGGTATTTGGTTTCTATTCTGGAGATATTAATCAAGATGAGGGAATGGATAATCTTGATGGAGATCCATTGTTTGACGATGTCAATAATTCAAATTTTGGTGTTTTAGCTACAGATTTGAACGGTGATGGAGGAGTAGATAATCTTGATGCCGATATTATTTTATTAAACATCAATAATTCTATATTTTCTAATCATCCATAATTTTATAAATAATTAAATTTAAAAAAAATGAAAATAATTTTAAACATTTTTAGTAAAAAAGCGTTACTTTTCGGCTTGTTACTAATCTCCTTAACGGGGTATTCACAAACGCAGTTCACGGTTTCTCTAGCAAATCAAACTTCAACTAGTACTACTTTTGAAGTAGATGTGATGCTAACAGTTCCTACTAACGGTAGGAGAATTTTTGCAGTGTCAGCTGGGATTAATTTCAATACAGCGATTATGAACTCAGGAACACCATGTACAACAATTAATTGTGGTTCATGGGAATTAGTTGCTAACACTATTGCGCCTGAATTATTGGCTAATGGAGGTTTAAATCCTATAAACCTTACTTATAGAAATCCAGGTCACTTAAGAATTGTACAAGCAACTAAAGCTTCTTCTACTGTAGATTTAGCAGCGGGCACATATAGAATAGGTAGATTTAAATTCACAAATACTGTTGCTTGGTCAACAAATAGTAATGCTAATTTATGGTTGTCACAAACAGGAGGAGCTACGACAAATACTTTAGTGAGTCAAGCTCCAGTTGGTAATACTACAGTAACTACTCTTAGTACAGCTACAACACCAGCTATTATTCTAGGATATATATCAACTAGTACCTATTCTGTTCCTTTAAACGTACCATCTGAAACTTGTTTCACCAGTGGTGAAGCTAGTAATATTCTAGGAACAACTTGTTTTGGTCAAACTACAGGTTCGGCTACTATTACCATGTCACCAGCAGCTTCTAGCACTGCGATTACTTATACTGTAGACGGTGGTGCTTCAACTCCAGGAACTCTGGTATCTAATGCCTTTACAGTTCCAAATTTAACAGCAGGTGCACATTCAGTAGTGGTTACTGGCGCTGGTGGCTGTACTACTCCAGTGACAGTAAATTTTACTGTTGGAGGACCAACTACGCCACTAACTAATACTACATTTCAAACATCTTGTGATAGCTTTTATTGGTTTGTAACTGATACAACATATTCTACTAGTGGCATTTACACAGGTACAACAACAAATGGAAATGGTTGTACAGTAAATGAAACATTGAATTTGTCAATCACTCCTTTAACTACAAACGGAAGTGTTACTACTTCAATCTGTGATGGAGGTTCGTATACTTGGCCAGCAAATGGACAAACGTATACAACGGCTCAAAACGGCACTACATTCGTTTCAGGATGTAACACCGCTACGTTGAATTTAACCATCACGCCAGCAACTACAAACGGAAGTGTAACACAAACACAATGTGGTGGATCTTATACATGGCCAGCAAATGGACAAACGTATTCGGCAAGCACAACACAAACAGTTGTTACAGGATGTAACACCGCTACGTTGAATTTAACCATCACGCCAGCAACTACAAACGGAAGTGTTACTACTTCAATCTGTGCAGGAGGTTCGTATACTTGGCCTTTACCAAATGGAACAGGTTTAACCTATACTACAGCTCAAACCAATCTTACTAATGTTGTAGGTTGTAATACAGCAACGTTGAACTTGACAATCGTTTCATTAGTGCAATGGTATTTAGATGCTGATAATGATGGGTACTATACTGGAACACCAGTTTCTTCATGTGTTTCTCCTGGAGTGGGTTACACTGCTATAGTAATTCCTGGTGGTGATTGTAATGATGCTGTTGCTGCTATTAATCCTGGTGCTACAGAGATTTGCTACAATAATATTGATGATAACTGTAATGGTACTAAATCAGAAGGTTGTGCGCCAGTAGTTGTAAATATGGTACCGGCTACAACAATAACTAATTTTTCTATTGCTTTATCAGCATTTCCTTATACTTACACAGGGGCAACATCATTAGGATACCGTTTCTGGATTAAAAATATGGTTTCTGGACAAGAGCGAGAAGTTTTAGGAAATTCAAGATTTGTAACCATACCATCTGATATACGTTCCTATTCTACTTCATACCAATTGAGAGCATCAGCTATTATCAATGGTGAAGAAGTAGCGTATGCAGGTAATACTATTACAGTAACATCACCTGGTATTCCAACAGTAACCTTGAATGGTTGTGGTAGTGGTATTCCATTAGCTAGTTTAGGTGCTACTATTTCATCACAACCAGCTTCTAATGTTGTATTGTATACTTTCCGTGCTCGTTTGACAAGTGATAATGGCGCAAATCCAACATATTATTTTGTTACTTCAGCCAGTCGTTTCATTAACAGTAATTCTTTTGTTGGTTTAAATATGCTTTACAATACAAGTTATACGATATCGGTAAGCTATACTTTCAATAACAATGATGGAGTTGGTGTTCAAACTGCACCATACGGAAGTGAGTGTACTATAACTACTCCTAATATTCCTCTTATAGGATTGGCCTCACCAACATGTGGTTCGACATTGGCTAGTTTAGGGACAACTATCTCTGCAGCACCTACAACAAACGCAACAAACTATCAATTCCGCATTCGTTTGACAAGTGATGTTTCAGCAGAACCGGCGTACAATTTTACAGGTGAACTTACTAGTCGTTTTACTAACTTGTCAGCTTTTGTAGGTCTTGTTCCAGTTAGTGGTACATCCTATACGATTTCGGTTCGTTATAAACTTGTTAGCGGAACTTGGTCTAACTATGGTCTAGGTTGTGCAATAACAACACCAGGTGTTCCAGTATCAAGACAAATTGTTAACGAAGATATTACAAATGCATTTATGGCAACTGCTTATCCAAACCCATTTGCTAATAACTTTATGATTGATGTTACCACTTCAACAAAAGAAGCTATTAACATTAAAGTATATGACATGGTTGGTCGTTTGATCGAACAACGTGATACTACTGCAAATGATATAGAGAATTTAGCTATTGGAGATCGTTATCCAAGTGGTGTATATAATGTAATTGTTACGCAAGGAACAGAAATGAAAACACTTCGTGTTGTGAAAAGGTAATTCATTCTTACAGCAAAGGTTTTTAATAGTAAGCCCTTCTCATTTAGTTGAGAAGGGCTTTTATTTTGAGTTTAATATAATAAAATATCATTTTTAAAAGTGTATTACTACTTGATTGAAATTATTTAAAAGTATATTTTTATTTTTTATTATATATATTTGCCGTAATTAGCTTATAAAAAATCAAATCGGTAAAGAATATATGAAATACCATAATGAAAAATATAAGTATTTTTTATACATCATATTTTTTGTATTGTTATCTAATGCAATGCATTCACAATCTTTATTAAATAAGCAATATCTCTCTAACGATATTGAACATTTACTCAATTCGAATCCAGATCAGGCACTGAAAATTGCCCAACATTTATTGAGTAAGACCAACATTACCAATAATGAAAAGGCAAAAATTAATTTTTTAATTTCTAAAACATATAAAATAAAAGGTGATTATAGTAGTGCTTTGAACTTTTTATATGAAGAAAAAAATTATGATTCCTATTTATCACAAGAAGAAAAAATTAATATTGAAATTGAAAAAATTAGGATATTAAGAGAATTGTCACTTGAAAAACAGGCAAAAAAGACACTTCAAAGTTTAGAAGAAAATTTTTCGTCTATTTCAAATGAAGTATTAAAATCATATTTGAAAGTTGTTATTACTCTTGAAAAAGCGCAATTTTTATTAAATGAAGGACAGATAGATAAAGGAATTTCTTTATTGAATAATCAAATTACTGACTCGAAAAATATCTTTAAAAAGCATCAGGATTTACAGTTGTACTATTCAATTACTTTAGCACAGTTTTATGTAGAGAAAAAAGATTTTAACCAAGCGCAAAATCTATTTAAAGACGTAATAACCGTTACAAACAAACAAACAGAAACTCCAATTTTTGCAAAAATTGATGCTTTATTAGGATTGGCAAATGTTTTTTTTCTGAAACAAGAACACCTTAAAGCTGCTGCTATTTACAATAAAGTATTGATAGTTTCTCAAACACTAAACAATGTTTTTTTGGAAGAGAAAATTATAGCGCAACAGAATGTTAATTATTTAGCTTTAAAGGATACCTCCAATTATCAATTAACTAGTACTACTTCTATTGAAAATCAACTTAAGTCTGAAGTTTTAGAACAAGAAGCTATTAACACAGCTTATAATCTTGTGTCTGAAAAATATAATGACCATTTTTTAGAGCAAAAGGCATTTTATTATAGAATTTTATACATTGCTTTAGGTATCTTTTTGGCAATTATTTTAGTATGTGTTTTTTATTGGTGGAAAGTTATACAAACTAAAATCCAACTTAATGAAATAATTAAATACATCGAAATTACAAGAAGTAATTTTACAAGTCAAGTCAATGAGAAAAAGCAAGACTTTAAAAAAAATATAATATTAAAAGAAACTGAAGAGCTTATATTAAATAAATTAAAACGATTTGAAAACTCAAAACGATACAATAATAAAGACATTTCACTTTCTGTACTGGCAGGACAATTTGATACGAATACTAAATATCTTTCAGAGATAATAAATTCACATTATAACATGAATTTTAATACCTATATTAATAAATTACGTATTAATTATATTGTAGAAAAATTAAAAACAGACCCTAATTTTATGAATTATAAGATTAGTTATTTAGCTGAAAATTGCGGATTTTCCTCTCATAGTAGTTTTGCTACAGTTTTTAAATCTATAACAGGTATTTCTCCTGTAAAGTTTATAGAATTATTGAATAGCGAAAATGAAAACAAGCTAGTTTCATGATCAAAATTAAAATAAATAGCAATTATTTCATTTTTGTTTATAGTTTTCTACTAACAAATTTCTTGTATTGTCAAAACTATAAAAACTGTGATAATACTTTTAATGTTGCAAGTAATGAGATTTACTCCAATCCTGACAAGGTAATTAAAATTGGAGAATCAATTGTTAATGAATCAGGCAATAATGTTGATTGCAAAATTAAAGGATACAAATTAATTTGTGATGCTTACAGCTCTAAAAGAAACTATGAAAAAGCATTGGAATATTTAAACAAAGCAAATGGATTATTGCGATTATCTACTAACGCTTTATTAAAAATAGCTATTTTAAATAAACAAGGAATTATCCACCATCAGTTAAAAATATATGATAAAGCGATACAATATCTAGACCAAGCCGAACATGCTATTATGGAATATCCTATTAAGGATTCAATTCATAACGATCTTGGTAAGAATTTTATAGTTAGAGGGTTTATTTATAAGGAAGAATTTAATTGTGATATCGCTATTAATTTTTTTGATAGAGGAATTTCAGAATTGTTAAAGGTAAAAACTAAACCAGCTTATAGCATTATTAGCATTGCAAAATACAATAAAGGGAATTGTTACATTTTATTGTCTAATAACCAACTGGCCATTGAAAATTTTAATCAATCTTATTTGGCGGCTAAGATGATAGACGCAAAAAGTTTGCAAGCATTTGCCAATAAAGGAATAGCGCAAGTATATACTTTGGAGGGCAATTATGATGGTGCTATTGCTAAATTGAATGATGCTTTATTGCTTTCCAATGAAGTACAAGATTTAGTTTTAAATCAGGAAATTTTCAAAGGGTTGTCTGAAAATTATTTGGCAACCAGTCAGTGGGAAAAGTTTAAAATATACCATTCAAAATACCTTACCATTCAAAAATTAATAAAGGAAAGTGAACGTAAATCTCTTAGTGAATCGCTTGATTTAAAAAAGGCAGAGTTAACCAAAAAGCTTACCGAAGAAACTTCTAAGATATATTTTTACCTAATAACTTCATTTTTTGGGTTACTACTTCTTGTTCTTTTCTTTTCTATTTTAATAAAAAAGAAAAGAAAAGAATTAGTTTTAATTAAAAGCAAGATCAATTTATTGAATGAAAAAAAATGAAATAAATTTTTAATCATTTTTTATTATATCCTCTTCAAAACTCCTTTATTTCCTTTCTAATTTACTGAATTTATAAAGCATTTACATTTTAATATGGTCGCTGTTGCCTTACTTTAGCTTTATAATTGGATAAAATAACATTAAAATAACGGTAAATTATTGTTTAGTAATTACTTACTATAATTATAATAATTAATTATACCATTTAGATAAGTTTCATATTCCTTTTTTTTTTAAATTTAATCTTTCTTTTTTGTAAAGGTGACAACATTTCAAGTGAAAAGAAATGTAGCATATAGTTTTTTTAAAAAATCAAAATAAAAAAAAATCAAAATGAATAAAAATCAACTTTTTTTTGGAACAAAAATATTAAACTCCACAAACAATATTTTTACAAATACAATTTTTGCTGTTAACTTGTTGTTGGCCAAAACTAAATTTCAAATAGTTGCTTTGTTATTTTTCATGACAATAACAAATAATAGCTACGGTCAGCTGTCCACCGAAAACTTTAATAGTGGAATACCAGCAACATGGGCTGTAACAAGCAACCAGACAGTAACTAATAATTGGGTGCCAACTGCAACTGGAGGTTTTCAGTCAACTGGTGGAGCAACAGTTGATCCTGCTTTAAATAATACTGTTGGAAGTACCGCAGAATACTTTTTAATATCACCACAATTTATAACGCCAACTAATGGAGAAATTCGTTTTTTTACAAAACAAGGTAGTTTTACTAATAGAGGCACTACCTTTCAGTTGAGGATATCTACCGCCAATCAGCCAGATATATCAAGTTTTAATGTTGTGTTACAATCATGGACTGAAACTCAATTAAATGTTTCTGCCACAACCTATGAAGAAAAAATAGTACCAATTCCAACTATTCCATCAGGAATTCCGGTTTATATTGCCTTGGTTGCTATAACAAATCAAACAGGTACTTCTGGAACAGCTGGAGATAAATGGTTTGTGGATAATGTTAGAGTGATAACTGCGTGTGTTCCAGTTACTGGTATAACCACTTCTTTAACATCTAATTCAGCTGTAATAAATTGGACGCACCCTACCGCTACTAACTTTGGCGTTGAAGTAGTGGCATCTGGTGCAGGACATGGCACTACTGGAACGCCAGTAGCTGGAACAACATATACTGCAAGTGGTTTACTTGCAAATACGACTTATGATTTTTATATAATAACTAATTGTGATGCGAATACTACAAGTTCTTGGGCAGGACCTTTTTCTTTTACAACCAATCAAGCCGGATTGAATTGCACTTCTCCAATTATAATTCCTTCAAATGTTACTACAACACCATATATTTTAAATTCTAACTTAAATCAATTTTATACAACCGTTCATCCAGACTTAACAACAGTTGGAAGCAATTGTTTTCCACCAGATCCTTTTGCATATAACCAATTGTTAGGAAATCGTATCTTTTTTAATTATACCCCAACTACTTCTGGTTTAATTGATATAACACAAGCTGTATCTGTTATTTCTGGTGGAGGACCAAATGCTTGTTTTAATGCTCTTTCCAGTGTATTAGTTTATAATAGCTGCGCAGATGTAGGTGGAAGTTGTTTAGCAGCCATAACAACAGTTAGTAACAATACAACAAATCAAATTTCAAATTTTTATGTAGAAGCTGGACATACTTATGTAATTGTAATGTCCTCTCCTTATCAACATACCAATCCGGGTGCCAGTCTTTGTTTTACTTTTACGGTTAGCGGGTCAAGTTGTCCTGCTCCAGCACCCACAGGGACAACCTATAACAATTTAACACAAACAAGTGCTAATTTTTCATGGAGTAATGTTGCTAATTTAGTCAGCTCATGGCAGTATGTAGTTTTGCCTGTTGCTAGTGGAGCACCAAATGGTTCAACTGTAGTAACAACAACGGCTACTAATCTTGATAATCCTGCAACGGGTCTTACTCCAGCAACTGCATACAATTTATACGTTCGCTCTGTTTGTAATGGAACTCCTGGACCATGGGCAACACCTGTGCCTTTTACAACACCATGTAACGTTGCTGCTGTGCCTTATTATACAGGTTTCACTCCCGGGGATGCCAGCGTTTCATGTTGGTCACAATTAAATCTAAATAACGATTTAAACTTTTTTACTTTTGGAAATAATTGGAATAGTGAACCAGTTGCTAAATGTCGTACCCAAAATTCAAATGATATATTAGTGTCACCACAATTTCAACTTGATGGTGTTACACAAAAAAGATTGCGTTTCAAATTTAATAACTATGGCAATTGGGGACTTATCGTAAATAACCCAGCTGGTGGAAGATGTACTTTTGAGGTTAGACTTTCTACTACTGGAGTTGGACCTAATAATTTTACTACGGTTGTACTTCCAGTAGCAGAATATACAACAGCATATAATTTTGTTGAAATATTTGTTCCAATCCCAAATGTAGTTGGTAATGTTAATATTGCTTGGATATTACCACCAGGAGCTTTGCAAGAAGGCAATTGGTTTTATGTAGACGATGTATTTATTGAAGATTTGCCAGCATGTTCTGAGCCAAGTTACCCTACAGTTACACCAGGTTCTATAACGAGTACTTCAGCGACCATTTCTTGGACTAATGGATTTAATAACACACAATGGGAGTTAGTAGCACAGCCTTTAGGTACAGGCACTCCAACTGGAACACCAGCACCGGGTGCTATTGTAAATATTGTAAATACAAATCCCTTCACCATAACTGGTTTAAATCCTTCTACACGATACGAATTCTATATGAGAGCGGTTTGTTCTAGTACAGTTCAAAGTATTTGGGTTGGTCCAATTAATTTTAATACTTTGTGTATTGCGCAACCAACTCCTTATTATGAAAGTTTAAATACTGATGATGTAAATACCAAGAAATTCTGTTGGTCAGTAATTAATAATAGTGATGAATTGACAAGATGGCGCATAGAGGATACTGAAGCAGAAATTCGCGCATTATCAACTATGTTTCAACCTTTTGTTTCCTTTGATGATTGGTTAGTAAGTGTACCAATAAATGCCGTTGGATTAAAAAGACTACGTTTCAGCCATAGAGCAGTAAATGGTATTTTTAACCCAACTCCAAGAGGGAATGTAGAAGTATTACTTTCTTCAACACCCGATTTTACTACCTATACTACTTTGATACCTTCATTTGATTTTACAAATTTAGCCTACGAAGAAAAAGAAGTATTGTTTACAGGAACAGGGACTATTTATATTGCCTTTAGGGTTCCGCCAACTATGACAGATCCATGGGAAAGTGGTATTATTATGATTGATGATGTGTATGTTGAAGACGCACCAGCCTGTCCAAATCCTACTTTTTTGACAGTTTCTAATGTTACTAATACCACGGCTAACTTTGGTTGGAACGTTGGATATACTGAAACACAATGGCAAGTTGTGGTTCAACCAGCTGGAAATGGAATTCCAACAGGTTCAGGAGCAATCGTGAATACAACTCCAGCTTACAGCGCAACAGCTTTAACACCAGACACGCTTTATGAATATTATGTTAGAGCGGTTTGTAGTGGAAATGGAAATAGTACCTGGGTAGGTCCGATTACATTTAGAACAAAGTGTAATCCTTTACCAACACCATTCCTAGAAACATTTGATAGTAATTCCACAACAGAAACATGTTGGACAATTGTTAATGGTAATGGAGATACAAATGATTGGAATCTTAACTCAACTGTTAACCCAATTTTTGGTGACCAAATGTCGGCTTTGTTTACTGGAAGTAACGGAAATAACAATGATTGGTTAATTACACCAACCCTTACGGTACAACCGAATCAAAGATTGCGTTTTTATTACAAAGTGTATGATGAATTTTTTGAAGAAGATTTAAAGGTAATGCTTTCTACCAATGGAATAGCAACAGATCAATTTTCGACTATTTTATATGAAAATTCAATAAATTCGTCTACGGATGCTAATGGAGTTACAGCTGGTTCAAACACCATAACATTAGCATCAGCACAAGAAGCAGCTAGGGTTAGGCCAGGCGATTTTATTTATATTCCTGGGTTTCCTTTTCCATTTCCTACATACGTTGCCAGTGTAAATGGGACTTTAGTAACAATGACTACTAACGCTACTATTACTCAAACGGGTGTTCAGAATGTTCAATTTGAGCATGAAGCGATTAATAATGAAGAGTCTAAAGAAATGGTTATTAATTTAACTGATATAACTGCTCCTACGAATATCAATCTTGCTTTTCATACCCCTTTCTTTCCCCCTAATCCATGGGGATATAGAAGTCAATATACTTTTATTGATAATGTAATAGTGGAGGATATTCCAGCTTGTTCATCAGTTATAAATGTTACTTCAACTAATTTAATTGATACTTCAGTAACCTTAAATTGGCAAGAAGTAGGAACAGCAACTTCTTGGGAAATTTCGGTTCAACCTTTTGGAACACCGGCACCAGTTGGAAATACATTGCCACAATATCTTACCACAACGACGACAAATCCAAAAACGATAACAGGTTTAACACCTGCAACTCAATATCAATATTACATAAGAGCAATTTGTAGTGGTTCTTTGCAAAGCGAATGGGTTGGTCCATTTGAATTTACTACTCGATGTGATTTTAGTAATGTTTGTCAATATACCATCACAACTATAAGTGGTAATTCAGGACAAGTTACGCAAAGCGTTAATGTAATGCAAAATGGGGTAATTGTTCAGGAATTAGAATTTCCAGGATTTGGACAAACAACTATTGATTACACGGTATTTTTATGCAGTGGCGTTGCCTTTGATTTATACTGGTTAGGATTAGGAAGTGGTGTGCAATATTCTCAAGCGCAAATTATAATAAAAGACGAATTGAATAATGTAGTTTGGACAAGCCCATTAGGATTAGGAACGGTAAATACAAATATCTATAGCGGATTTGCATCTTGTGGCGTTATTACTTGTCCGCAACCCACTAACACAACCGTAAGCAATCAAGGTGTTTTCTCATGGACACCCGGAGGAACAGAAACACAATGGGAAGTATTTGTACAGCCACTTAATAATGGTACACTTCCTCAATCGGGAACTATTGTAAATTCTCCAACCTACACACCTTCAGCTTCCGATTTTACAAATCCAACCTCAAGTACCTATGAATATTTTGTTCGTGCTATTTGCGGGCCAACAAACAAAAGTTACTGGTCTGGTCCAAAAGTGTTTGTTAGAAATGACGAACCAACTACTGCTGTTAGTTTACAGGTTAATACAGGATTAGTATGTGATGTTTCGGGTGTAGATGTTTCATTTATAGGAGCAACACCATCGGCAACTCCAACCTCATGTGGAGGAATTAATGGTGGAGATGTTTGGTTCGATTTTGTAGCAACATCAAAAATTCATACTATCGAATTAAGTGATTTTGAACCAGGTAGTTATTATACTTCTTCTTTTGAAGGGCCATGGCCAAAAATAATGATGTCATTGTATGAAGTATTACCTAATGGTTCGCTTGTTGAAAAAGGATGTAGTGACAACAATTCATTTGTTGCTAGTTATTCAACAGAATTAGTAGTAGGTAATACCTATAAAATTCGCTTGAAATTAGATAGCGCGACACCAAATAATAAAAAATTCCACATTTGTATTACAACACCAACAGATTTGTGCGACCTGAATGCTTTTAATAATGATTTCGAGAAATTACCAATGCAAGGCGTAACAGGAGTGCCAACTATCATTAATGCAATAGTAGTGCCGGGTTGGCGAGTTAATACCGAAGTTGGACAATTATTCTTTCAAGAACAAAGCAATTCATTAAATGTAACTCCTTATTCAGGAGGGCAATGTGTGCAATTAATACATGATAATGCATCATTTTGGAACCCTAGTGATCCAAATATTAAAGGATTGTACAAAGATTTTGATACTTCAGAAATTCTTAAGATGGATTATAGCTTTGCGAGTGCCACGAGAAGTAGTTCAACAACTATTCAATTATTTGCAGGTCCACCATCAGGACCATTTACTTTAGTTACAGAACACACTGCGACTAGTTTAGTATGGCAATTAATTCAAGGTAATTATATAGTTCCGCCAGGTCAAACGACAACTCGTTTTATATTCCGAGTAAAAAACTACATTATTGGACATATTTTAGATGCTGCTAATTTTAAAGCAAATACCGATATTAACATCGCTACTGCAAATACAACATTGGATTGTACCACAACATCAATGAACTTTGATGCCAATGGCGTTGGAGTTTGGGAGGCAGATATAAACAATCCAGCAACAACTATTATTGCTAGTCCAAATACTGGTTCAACAGCAGTTTCTGGCTTTACTGCTCCAGGCAATTATATTTTCCATTGGAAGACACGTTATTGCGATAAAACAGTTACTATAACAAAACAAGGAAATGCTGAAACAGCAGCGGTGGTTAATCCAACATTGTATTGTTTGAATGCTACTGCATCACCATTAACGGCAACTGTTTCTCCTGGAAATACTGTACAATGGTTTACACAAGCTGTTGGAGGAGTAGGTTCGACAATTGCACCAACACCTATTACAACCACTACAGGCAACTCACAAGTGTTCTACGCAGCTTCTATAGATGGAAATGGTTGTGAAGGAATACGATCTCAAATTGTAGTTCAAGTAGATGATTTGCCAACGGCAACTATTTCGGGAACAACAACCATTTGTTATGGGACAACTGCAGTTATTACCTTTAATGGAACACCAAATGCTATAGTAACTTTTACCGTTAATGGAGGAAGCAATCAAAGCATTACTTTAAATGGAACAGGTTTTGCCACATTAACTTCGCCAACATTAAATGCCAATGCTAGTTATAATTTGGTAAGTGTAACTTCTGCAGGAGCTAATCCATGTAGTCAAGCACAAGTAGGTTCAGCTTTAGTTACAGTTGAAACACAACCAGCAGCAACTATTTCAGGAACAACAGCTATTTGTTCAGGAGCAACAGCGGTAATAACCTTTACT
>Ga0208722_1000324_pt1 | contig 13694 bp, 9 predicted proteins | sample LakMenEpi21Sep11_FD_150722 | JGI IMG/M metagenome (GOLD analysis project Ga0208722, IMG submission 150722) | Freshwater microbial communities from Lake Mendota, WI - 21SEP2011 deep hole epilimnion (SPAdes) | ecosystem: Environmental > Aquatic > Freshwater > Lake > Epilimnion/Euphotic zone ... | reverse complement strand
CCCCCACATCATAGTTAGCCCTTCTTTCCTCACCTTTCCAAAAGGATAGGACAAGCTTTTACCGTATTCAGCATCGGGAACACCAGTATCCTCAATTTTTCCTTTTTGCTGAGTAGGAGGTTTGGGAGCAAATAGAGATAATAATAGGTTAGCTCCGATTCCTATCGCTACGGGAATGAGAAAATTAGCCACGGCTTTTTAAAAGATAGTATTTTCTCTATTCTAATAGGTTGAGTAGGAATCGAACCTACCTAAGACGAATTATGAGTTCGTTGCCTTAACCGCTCGGCCATCAACCCTTGACCTATTTAGGAAAAAATAAAGTAGGAGAGATATTAAAAAAATCGGCTAATTTTTGAGCGTGAATATCTGTTATCTCTCGCTGTCTATCAAAAATATCATCTAGGATTGATTGATCCTCAAAAATAGATAATAAGTCTTGCTTTTGCAAGTTCTTTAGTTCTAACAAAAATTTCAATAGCTCAACTCCATAAATATCAGGTATTGGCTCTTGATTTTCCTCATACTCATAAATCAAAGTTCCTAAAACACTTAAATACTCCCTTTCTTCTATTGTCAATTGAATTTTATCTAATATGATTTTATCTAAAAAAGAACTGATAACTCTTTCCGTGTTTTCTAGCTCTTCCTTGTCGTGAATAGGACGAGGAGGGTATTGTTTTAATAATTCTAAGTATTTATTTGTATCAAACATAGTGTGACTGTAATCGCTGTAACTTTTTATCATAGGTCAAGTCTTTGATTTTGTCAATATGTTTGATTTTAAGTGGATTGGGCTAGATTTGCACTAGCGTGGAATTACTCTACAGATTTACAGTCTGCCGCCTTCGACTACTCGGCCACCAATCCTTGTTTAAATTTATCTTACTATAATTCTTAATGCTTGTCAATCATATTGGTTTTTGATTTTCTTGATTCTTTTGAGATTCTTGCAAATTAAGAAGTTGAAGTATTGCTTCTCCTGCGTCTTTACGCGCCATGCTACAAGTCTAGAGTCTTTGTTCATTGCGCTTGATAATGATAATTTTTGTATCAGAAACCGAACAAACTAAATCATTTTTCTGTTTTATTAGTTGATTAATAGCTTCCAATTTTTGCTTTTGTTCTAATTCAGAAACGGGTTGTGGGTTTTCTCCGTACTCTTGTGTGGAGAAAACAACAGCTAACATAAAACTTTTTGTTTCTTTAAACTGAAAACGAATAATCTGCCAACTGAATTCACTATCAGGTTCTAATTCTCGATTCCAAATATTTAGAAAGGTTTCTAAATAACCTTCTAATCCTTTTTAAGTTTGACGGTTTTTATTAATATCACTGAAAAGTCCTTGATCCTGTTAAGGATAGTTTTCAACAGGCTCTACTGACCGACTGTTTTGAATACAGCAAGAATAGCAAGAATTAAATAGAAACATAAAGGGCATATTGTTTGTTATCAAGATATTAGGAAAGTTTAATAATTTGTTACAGATTAACTATATTAGATTTATTCTCTGTAAAAATTAAGATCACACCAAAAGGAATCTTTCCAAAAATTTATCAATTTTATATTTTTTTCAGCTATTAATTTTCGCCAAAGACGAAAATTCTCAAAAAAATTATACCATCCAAAAGGAACATCTTCTCTAAGGGTAGTCCAAATAATAGGTAAATAGCTTTTGATAAGTTTATAAAGTTTGTTACAAACATAAATATAAAAACCAAAAGACAAAGTGTAAAACAATCCTTTGGTGATTAACATAAATCCCCACACAGAAATTAAAAACAAATTTAAGATTAAAGAACGTGGTTTTATTTCCATTTCTTTTAGTTCCGCTTTGGTTAATTTTTTCCTTAAAAATTGACTAATCTTTTTATCTAGTTGTGTTTGATTCATTGTTTTTTTTCGGGTTTAATCTTTTTAGGTGTTCTATGTTACTTTACTACAATTAAAGTTATTTGTCTATAGTTTTGATAAAAAAATAAATTAGATTTACTTTTTCCGATGTCAGTGTTTTGATTTTCATTAAGATTTCTATTAATTTATCCTTAAGTTCTTTTGTAGTGGGTTCTGTGTCACTTGGTTCATAGATAAAAGTTTTAGCACTCCCATCTTGTTCTATTTTAGTCAAAGTGTATTTTTCCATGATCATAGTGTCTTCTTTTAGGTGTAGGTTTATCTTAATACTTGCAATCTACTTAACAAGTCAAGCCGATTGTTACTCGATAGCGAAGGCCGAGCGGTAGGTTATCAGATTACTTGCAATCTACTTAACAAGTCAAGCCGATTGTTACTGATTCTTTGGCTCCAAAAACTATCAAAAGCTTCCTTCTTGCAATCTACTTAACAAGTCAAGCCGATTGTTACGCGGATTCTAGTGCGCGGTGTACCAATTCCCTCAACTTGCAATCTACTTAACAAGTCAAGCCGATTGTTACAAGTGATTTACTGGCACGGATTGAGAATATGGAACCTTGCAATCTACTTAACAAGTCAAGCCGATTGTTACTTCTAAGGTTTCCCGTGTTTTGGATAAAATAACCGCTACTTGCAATCTACTTAACAAGTCAAGCCGATTGTTACTACAAATAACTTACCAATCATTAACCTCATCGAACTTGCAATCTACTTAACAAGTCAAGCCGATTGTTACCCAGTCTCCCAGAGTGTAAGCTGCGTATAGCCTGCGTTGACTGTTTGCGCGGGTTGCGAGTGGATCGACCTTTTCCTTGTTTTTTTCTTGGGTGTCACTGGCTCGGAGGTCAAAACCAGTAAGGTTTCGAGGGTTTCTTCGCCAAGTAACAATCGGCTGGACTTGTTAAGTAATTCCTCCTGCGCTGATTCCTTATCGAAATCCTTCAGAGGCTTAACTTCCCCGGTACAAGCCGGGTAGCTTCTTACGAAGTCTGCTTTCCCTAAGATGTTGATTGCGGCGGCCACATCTCTGGGTAAAGTACATCCACACTCTAAACATTTATGGGTGCGGGTTGATAAACTTTTTTTAACACGATTGCCACAGCGAGGACAATCTTGACTGGTGTAAGCTGGTTGAACTTTGATAAACTCTCGGTTGGGAGCTTTCATTTTCGTTTCAAGAAAACCAGTTAATTGTCCTAAACTAGCATCAGCAAAGGATTTATTTAATCCCCCTTTGGCTTTCGCGTTATTGCGTTCGTAGCCTTTACCGTCTTCTCTTTTTTTCGGTTTAGGTCGTCGCATTAAATTCTTTAAGTTGAGGTCTTCTACGGCTACAGCGCCATGATTTCTAGCAATATCGGTACTTAAGGCACGATTAAAGCCTTTGCGTTGTCTTGCTATTTTTTCGTGAGTTTTAGCAACTTTAGCACGAGTTTTAGCGAGATTTTTGCCGTCTTTATTTTCCCCTGCTTTATACTGTCTAGCGGTTTTTCTTTGCAGTCTTGCTAGTCTTTTTTGCTGTTTTCTATAGTATTTGGGCGGGTCAATTTGTTGGCCGTCGCTGGTACTAATTATATATTCTAGTCCTACGTCAATACCGATTGCTTTATCGGAATCAGGTAGATCATCTACTTCAAATTCACCAAATAGACTTAGATAATATCCCGATGGGTATTTGATAATTGATACGGTAGAGGCTTTTCTGTCACCCCACCGAATGTCTAAGGTATTGTTGATAATCTTTAAATCGCCTAATGTTTTACCACAGCTACCTATAGATATTTTATCCCCTTTTCTAACAGCGCAATCGCTGATCTCAGAGTAAAGAGATTTAATTTTATCTTCTTTTCTTTTAAATCTAGGAAGTTTTCTGTCTAAATTCTTTTTATCGAGTTTGGTGTAAGCTTTCCAAGAATCAGCAAGCTTTTTTAAAACCCCTTTGACAAAAGCCATAGGGATGTCCTTGCATAGTTCTGGACATTTTTCTTTTGTAATACAGCCACATAACCCAAAATAATTATCAGATTTTAACCGCCGTTGAATAGGGATATGGACAGGATAAGAGTGACCTGCTTTTTGTCTTTTTTCTCTAGCTATCTGTATTTTAACTTTTTGCTTGCCAGTTAAATATTTGGGGGTGTAAAGGGGATTAGGAAGGGATTTACCTTTTTCGTTTTTCAGGGAGTCAATAAATTGAGGTTTTTTAGCTAAACGACGTTTAACCCGTTTAACTGGTTTTCCTGTTATTTTCTCAAGCTCGTCGTAATACTTATTAAGCTGATATTCCATCAGTAGCTCTAGCCCAAAATTCCAGACAGCTTTAAGCTCGTCCATCCAGCGATCAATATAGGCTCGCTGAGTGGCATTAAGGTTAAGTTTTATGTCCGCAATAGTTTTCTTGACTAGCATGGCTTTTATGGATCGACCTTCTTTTATTCTTATTTAAATCTACCATAAGCTTTATAGAAATGTCAAGTAAGAAGTCTAAAGATTTTTAATGTCAAGTAATGGGATACCAGTTCCCACATCAGAACCTATAGCCCAACCCTTATAAAAGTTAAAGGCAGTAGTATCAATATGAAGGGAAAAACCTAAAGCTTCCCAACAGTATAATAGTCTTAGCACGTCAACAATCTGAACCGTATAATTTAATCCTGTTTCAGTGATGATAAATTTTTCAAAAATCTCTGGGGCAACTAAAACAGAACAATAGCTAGTATCGTTAAATTTACCAGACTTTTTGGCTAATTCAGAAGTAATTGCGATCAAAATCTCTTTTGTAAGTAATCTTTCTTGCGATATATTGCAACTATCTAAGTTAGTCCAAGCGGTAAATTTAACATAATTAGATCGGGAATTAAACATAACTTATAGTAAAAAAAGGTGCTAAACTATATTTGACTAACTTAAATCTACCATAAGCCTACTAGAAATGTCAAGTAAAAATTATTATCCTCTTAACGTCCGTACATCAGAATCAGAAGAGAAAAAGCTAAAAAAGTACTGTAAAGCCCAAAAGCGGTCAATAACCGATGTAGTCCGGGAATTGATTAGAAGTTTGCCCGATGACTAATCAAGGGTGTTGTCGGGATAGCTAACACAAAAAGTGCCAGTCTGTGAACTGGCACTTTTAACTTTATTCCCCAATTAACAGTTACTTGACGATTTTAGTGAGAAGAAAGAAATAGTTAAAGAGAGAGGATTAAAATAATCCTCTCTCTTTTTTAGTTTTCTATATTGGCAGTCGTTGTTAGATTGTAATTAGATTGTAGATACTCTTATTAACAATGAAACCCTTACAGGGATTAGCTTTTACGCTTTGTTAATACTGTTAACGCCATTCCCCGATATTATTTTTTTACGCTCTTACTGCTGAGGCTGTCTTGCCCCTTTACCCTATTTTCTTTTTTCCTCTATACGGCATCAACGGCATCAACAAAGTCTAAAACCTAGTCAGGGTAAAGGTTTCGATTGTCAATAACTTTATTAACAATCGAATTACAATCTATTAAGGCAATTACTGATACTTATCTGAAAAAGCAGCCGATTGATTCGTCGCAACTCGGCCACAACGAAAAAACAGAAGTTCCTGCGGGCAAAGACTACAAAGTTCTTGAGTATTCGCTCGGTGATAACGGACATTGCTTAGTGAAGTTGGACTACAGTGCTGGAACTTGGTATCTTTATCCAGATCATTGGCATTTATCTTGGGAAAAATCTAGCCAAGACAATGTCCGCTCATCTGTATTCGCGCCAAAATCAAGGCGTTAATTTTGTAACTCGTCAGCAGAAGGCTCATAACTTGGCTCATAAAGGCTCATAACTTGGCTCATAAAGGCTCATAACTTGGCTCATAGCTGAATCTGTTTATGGGCGTAAAATTACTGATAAACAATTTGACGATCTGAACGGCATTACCTCTCAGTTACGCGGAAAAAACTCTGGGCATCTTTTTTCAGCGTTGACAAAGATTTTCCTTGTTCTTTCGTCGATAAAATAATCACGCCAAATATTAATTGGTTCGTACTGTGACCTCGAACTACTGTTTTGTCCGACAGCATATCTGATCGCCGATGTGGTTTCTCCTAGTGTCAGTCCAGACTTGAGATACTGACAAGTTCTTTTCTCAAGTATCTCTTGAGTTTGAGTATCGAGAGACAGTGCCACGGTAGGCATCATTCCTAAAAACAATAAACTTAAAATAATCTTTTTCATCGGGATTAAGGTAGCTTTCTATTATTTTACCACTCCTAAAGTAGGTACTCGATAAATTAGTACAGGCGGGTATTCATGGATATAGGTCTTCATCACGCCATTTATTGAGTCAGCATGAATGTACTCACTATCTCCCAGATAAATCCCCACATGACCATTTACTCCTGACTTACGAAACATCAAAATATCTCCTTTACACAAATCACCTTCAACTCTATCTAGTAACCGATCAAGGAATTTGACTAAGAAGTTATTCCGGGGAATCCGTTCGTAGTTTTCAATAATGAAATCATGGGGCAAGAATCCGACTTCAATCCCTACGCCAGCAATAAATCCTACACAATCGGTTCCAATCCCTTTAAGCGATTGACCATGAAACCAAGGAGTACCGAGCCATTCAAGAGCTTCGGTAACAATTTGATTACCCAAAGAATCGTTTTTTAGTTCGTTCATTTTGTGTATTTTCCCGTTCTTTCAATTGATTCAAACTATAACCCATATCATTCCGTGATTCTACAGTCACATTATTGGTGTTATTAATTACCAAAGACTGATTAGAGCTATTGTTATTTGAGGTTGTGGAGTAATTAGGCTTACCACCGACAAATCCTCCATTAGCATAGTTCTTAATAGGAGCATTATTTCTGTAGTCTAGATAGGCTTCTGTTTCTTTAGGGTTGAGAATTAATTCATCTTCATTGGCTACGATTAATCGAGGTTTTCGGCCTCCCGACATTGCTCGTTCGCGCTGAAAAGCTGAAATGATATTTTTCTCTATCGGAGCATTGGCATTCCCAACTTTCCCACCATCACTAAATAGGCTGAATCCTGTACCTAGAGAAAAAGCAGAAGCCGGAGCAGAAGCAAAGCTAGAGGCTCCTATACTACCAAGTGATCCAATCGAACCAAGTCCCCCAAGCCCTCCACTAAAAATCCCTGTTATTCCGCTAAGTAAGCCATTAAATAAGCCACCGCCGCCACCTCCCCCAAAGATAGAGGAAAAGATGTTACCTACTGGTTTAAAAATGCTACTGAGGGCATTAGTGAAAAAGTTACCTACTGGCCCGATGATTGCATTAAATAGCGACTCAAAAGCTTGAGTAATTGGCTTTGTAAATCCATCGATAGCAGAAGTTAGGGCATCAATAGCAGGCTTGGTAATACCCTCAACAAATTTTGTCATAATATTTAATCCAAGACTACTAAAAGCTGATCCTATTCCTTTTCCTTCTCTAATGTCAGAGAAAAAGCTTTCAGCTGCGCCACGATTTGGGGAAGCGTCTAACTCCGCTCGTTCTAATCTTAATTCTGCAAGTTTTTCCCATTCTGATCGGATATTAGCCACATATTCAGCGTACTGTGGTAAGTCTTTGTAAGGCTCTAAATAATCTTCTAGTTCCTCTTTTTCTTTTTGTAGGCTAATACGTTCGGCAAGGATAGCAGAATCATCAAATAAAGTCGGTCGGGATTGATTCTCTAATTTCATTCTTTGAACAGTTAAATCATTTAACCGATCACGAATACTCCTGACTGTATCTCTGGTTTTTCTAAATGATGCTTCTAAGGTAGCTACTCCCTGATTTCTGCCTAATTGTTCAATTGCTTGATCAAGAATTGCTACCTGTTCTTTAGCTAATTCAGCGCGGTTAGCTAAAGCATCAATACTATCTGTCATTTCTTTGATAAATTCAGGGGGGAGAGCTATACCTTTTCTTTGAAATTCTCCTAAGATTTCTTTTATCGCGTCGCTGTATTTTTGTTGAGCCTCAGCATTTAAAAGTAAAGTCCGTCGCTGGTCTTCTAGTGATTCAACTTGAGAGCGATATTGACGAGAGACTTCTGTAGCACTCTTATTAATTTCTTCTTGTACTGTCAGATACCCTTTAGAGTTGATAGTCAAATCAGCGACATTTTCGGAAGCATCTCTTAAAGTACGTTCTAATGCACGGGCATCTTCCTCTTGCTGCCGTCTAAATTTCATCGATCTGTCAAGAGCCTTGTTTAGATTTTGTTGCTCTTCTAGTCGTCTTAAAAACTCCTCAGCGTTTTGGTTAGCTGTTTCAGCGTTGCGAATTTGATCAGCCGATACGCCAAGATTACCCGTAGGAAGATTGGGAACGGGAGGTAAATTAGGACTCTGGAAGTTAATCGGATTGTCTTTAAGAACCGGTGGTAAATCGGCATCCCAGAAATTATCTTGATTTTGATTAGGTAGAGTCGGTAATTGGGCTATAGGTGGAGGACTACTAAATTCTGGACCACCTTTTCCTTCTTTTGTTAAAACACGGGCAGGAGAAGGGTTAGGGGTGGAGTCTTTAATGGATTGGCTAATTGCATTAGTAGCATTAGTTATTATTTTTCGATTATTTAGTTGATTGCCGTTAATGTTTGCATAAGCAGTTACAATATATTCTTTCCCATTAATGTTTACCAGTCCAACATTACCAATAACTTTAGAGTTATTTCCAATTTTTCCGCCGATTTCATTATTATACTTAAAATTTCTTGTTTGTCTCAGAGATTGTTCAGCTAATTGACTTGCAGGATTTTGATTTTTAATTAAAGACTGCATAGCTGACGTTACGTCTTGTGCTGTTGAAATGTTTGGAGTTCCACTGCCTGGTATATTTAAATACCTAGAAATAGTAGTGTTTTTATAACCTTCTTTTCTGGCTAATTCTGTAGCTTTGGTTAGCCCACCTAGCCGATCAATTAAAACATTAGTTGCCGTATTATCTGACTTTTCTAGCATTAACTGTATTAGCTGTTCAACTGTTTTAACTTGATTGGCTTTTAATTGTCCGTGTGGATCAACCAAAGGCAATTTTATGGCGATAGCATCTTTTAAGGAAAGTTTTCCGCTTGTTATTTCTTTGGCAATCAAATCAGCAATAATAACTTTAATTGTACTAGCTGGTGACGCTGGGGGTGTTTGAGCGTTTTTAGAATATACAGTTTTTCCGCCAACTTCTTGAACTAAAACAGATTGAATATTTTTTGGTAATCTGTTGGTGATTTGTTGCTGAACTGATGGAGAAGGGTTAGGGGTGGAAGTTGATGGAGTGGGTAAACCGCCTTGATTTCTTCTGATTTGTCGAATACGGTTTGATGCTCCGCTGTTAGCAGGATTGCCGTCATATCGCAGTGCGTCTAGTTCGGATTGAGTACGAGGGGCATTTGGTTGGTATTTTCGTAAAGACTGATCGTAAACCTTTAACAGGTCTTCCATCCGTTTCATGCCTTGCCCTGGGTAATTAGCCCCTGGGAAAGATGCCCATTCTTTGCGGGTTGCGTTAATTGCCCCACGAATATCTCCCTTAAGAAGCTCGTCTAATCCACCTCTCATTAAAATACGACTTAATGCGACTAAATCTTGAGAGACAGGAGAAAAATCTTTTAATCCTAATTTTGCTTTTTCTTCATTCCATGTAAAATCCATGATCTGGTATCTTCCAGATGCCGATGAACTGGTTGATCCAAACGGAATTCTTTGGCGTGGATGGTCTGCAAAAGAACTAAATTGTCCATGGCCAAAAAGGGTGTTATATCCCTGATTTGGCATCTTGGCAGTGCCTTCTGCGTAAGCAATAACATCAAGAAAGGCCTTGACGCGAGGATTGTTTAAATGCTGAGATAATTCTTGACCGCGTGGTGTTAACCCTTTGGAAATTGAAGACGACTGTGGCGGTGGCGGCGGTAAAAACCCTCCCCCATTCCACACAGGAGCAGGGGTGAAATTACTAGGTGCTGGTAGTATCAAACCTTCCTTAGCTTTTCTAATTCCCTCCGCAGTTTCTTCTATACTTTTTATTAAGTCTTCTCCAGAGGTCTTAATATTTGGGGGAATAGCCACTAACTCAGAATTGATTAATTTAATTGGTTCTGGAAGTGTATTAAGATTTGTGACAATATCCTTGATTGATTGGGGAATAAAACCTAATTCTTTATTGGTTTGTCGGATTAAGTCAGCTAAGGTGCGATTAAGGTTTTCTTGAGTCCGTTTAATATCCTCAATCGTTCTTAGTCGGCTTCTTTCAGCGTCTTGCTGTTGCTCTTGTAAGTTACGAATATTTCTTAGAGTAGAGATATAGGAAGTTTCTATCTCCTCGGTTCGGGATTGGAAGGTGCGACCGCGACTGGCAAGGTCAGCTTGTCCCTGTACAAATTCTAGGAAAATGTCACCTAATTCTTTACCAGCGTCGCTTGTACCGGGTATTAATAAACGGTTTTTAACTTGCTGTACCCTGATTCTATCGGTCGCATCCAGTAGCTGATTTTGGGCATTTAAGAGTTTCTTATCGAGTTCCCTGACTAAATCAGTGTAACTTTCAGATAGAGAACGATTTCCTCTAAAAGCTGACAGTTGAGCATCTTCAATCTGTCTTCTATAATCTTCAATCTGACGATTAAAGTCGATTATCTGACGGCCAAGGTTGCGGTAATAGTATTGTATTTGCTCTTGCTGATCTCTTAAAGATAGTTCGGTTTCAGCTATTTGCTGTGTGATATTTGCAATAGCTGTTTTGACCGTTAACGGATCATCTACGTTTAATACTAATTTTTCTTGCTCTAAGGCTAATTGATTATAAAGAGCTGCCAAGTTTATTTTGGTTTGCTCTAGTCCGTAGCCAATATTTTGACTGGAGGAGGTTTTATTGGCTAGATTAGTAAGTTGTTCTGCTTTAACAATTTCTCTACTAGCCTGTTTTTCTTGTATTTGTCTTTTCTTTCTTTCGACAATAATCTCTCGACTAATTTGCTGAATTTCTTTCTCAGTGTTTAAAATATCTCGTCGAGCAGTTGCGTATTCTTTAGCCTGATTTAAAATAGCTCTTAAAGCAGCGTTATCTTTTAGGTCAGATTCATACTGATCCATTATTTGCTGAATAGCATCAGGAGAGAGTAAATTTTCAGCAATTGCTTCACCAAAGCTCGCTACATTTAGCTGTTTTAGATCTTCTTTAAAGTAAGTGCTTAAAACTTTATTGGCAGATTCAGATAGCCTTTCGTTTAAAATATTAGAGATAGAGTTAGCTGAATTGCCTAAAGTGGCAATACGCTCTTTAGCAGTCTGTAAGCTTTCTTCTCGAACTTTAACATTAAACTGAAATTCATTAATTTTCCCTGATGCAAATTGTTGATTTAATCCAATTGAACGACTTAAACTATTTCCTTCATTAGCAAAATTGGCATTAGCTCTTGTTCTTATAGCAAGATCAAAGGCAACTTGTAATTTTCTATATTCTTTTTCTTGATCTTTCAAGACTTGTAGATAATCTTGTTCCGCTTTTTTTAGTTGACCAATTATAGTCAAGAGGTCTTTTTTACGTTGTATGTAAGCAATATTGGTTATATCTTTATTCTTAAAGCTTTGCTCTAACGATGCTAACGCCATCTCATATTGTTGAAGGTCGGCAGTAATTCTTGACCCAACGGGACCTAACTGTTTATTAATTAGCTCCTGTTCTCGCTTCATTAAATCCTGCTCTCGCCGGTTAAATTCAGCTACAGATCGGTCGTTTCCTTTTGCGCTTGCAATTGTTCTTTCTGCTCTGACTAAAGCTAAATTATTTCTGATTTCTTGTAATTCAGATGAAAATCGCTTGCTACCTGAAAAATTAGATAAAGTTTTTTGATATTCTATTAGATTCCCGACTCCAGTAGCCAAAGATTTATCAATGTTTTCTAGTCCTTGTCGTAATTCTAATAGTGACATAAGCCATTTAGAATTATAAACAATCCCTAGTGTTAGAATATTAAAAAACTTTTCTCCTCCAGACAATTCCATGTCAGGCAAAAAGCTTGTTAAGCCTTTGCGATTACTGTTATCGGTTTTGTTTTGCCAAGCATCAAGAGCTTTTTTAGACTCTTCTAGGGTTCTTACAGCTTGTTTTAGTTCTTCGCTACCAGCATTTAATGCGTTATAAACAAATTGAATACCAGTTATCACCGCAGTAGGAATGATCAATGCTTTAATTAATCCTATTCCTGCTAAAGTAGCAAGGTTTATAGATACTTTTAATCTACCCATAGCTGTAGCTGTAGATAGAGACGCTACTCCGGCAGCTTGTAAGGATGCACTCATAGCAGCACTGGCAACGGCTCCTAACCGACCCGCTGCCGCAAATTGCATGACTGATTTTCCTAAGAATCCCATGACTGACAGTAACCCAGCGGCTCCCACTGATGCCACAGTCCCTAGATTGTTATTTAAGGTACTCAAGACGGCATTTAATGCCTGTAAAGCAGGGTAAGCAACTACTCCAATTTTTTCCCCTAACTGCATTTGAAGCTGTTCGGTATTGTTCTGGAATCGAGAGATTTCCGATTGTAAAGTTTCAGTAGAAAGAGAAAGGCCTCCAGCACTCATCCGTTTATATTCAGCCGCTAACCGAGGCAAAACATCTTGTACCAAAAGATTGCCCGCTGATGCTTGTTGATAAAATTGGGCAGTGGTTAACCCCATTGATCGGGCGGCTACGTTTAAAGAGTCGTTTAACCCTCCCGACTCGCTCAATTGCTGTGTGAATTCTTCAACGGAAACAACAGCTTTAGAGGCTATTTGCCCGATAGCTCTAAAAGATTCAGCTTGTTGTTGGGCATTGGTTTGTCGCGCCGATAATGCCTCTTGGAATCCTTCAAAAATATTATCTGCCTGCGCTTGTAGTGGAGAATCAGTAGTAAGTAATTTGAATCTGCTATAAGCAATAGCGGATTCTTTAAAGGATATTCCTAATTTGTCAGCCCTTGCCACTAAAGCGTCAAGAGATTGTTCTACGTTGCCTACACCGGCAAGATTTAAATTTAATTTAATTCTTTGTAGCTCAGTAAAAGCAAGTAAAGAATCAGTAACAGCTCGTTGAATCCTAAAAGGAATATCGTAAATAGCAAAAAATAGAGGTCGTAATAAATATTCTGCTCCTTTGAAAAGAGCAAATCCCCCAATTGCCGCTATAGCACCTTTACGAAGATTAACCATACCTCCTGTAGCGGCATTAAGTTCTTGGTCGAGAGTCCTGAGTGCTTTGCCGCCGACCGAGAGGAAATTAATAAATCCGTCCGCTTGGGCAATAACAGCTTTTAGTCCGCTCACGATACCGTCTGTAAAACCACTAGAAACGCCCGCCTCTTCAATACTATCGAGAGCGTTGAAAATGTTGTCTCGTTTTTTATTCCAGTCGTCAAGAATTTCTTCTCTTGTTGTTTTTGGACGAGCGATGACGGTAGCTCGCTTCATCACTTGAAAAGCGCGGGGAGAAGCGAAAATTCCCGTGTTCATCGAGCCTTGAATCTCGTTAATAGCCGCTAGGCGTTCCCCTTGGTCTACCATTTCTTTAACAGCTTGAAGGATCGCTTTTCGGGCTTCTTTTGACCTCGTCCCGACAAAGAAAGTAAAATCGCTTACTTCTTTATCGAATTGAGTCTCTAGCCTTAATCCGAAGCGAATATGACGCGCCCCTAACGCTAATCCTTCATAAAAAAACCGCATTGCTTTCATCGCTTTTTTAGATGGCGAAGCATTCCCCAATCCTTTATTTGTTGCATCAACTATTTTAAGAGCGTT
>Ga0208722_1000316_pt1 | contig 13811 bp, 10 predicted proteins | sample LakMenEpi21Sep11_FD_150722 | JGI IMG/M metagenome (GOLD analysis project Ga0208722, IMG submission 150722) | Freshwater microbial communities from Lake Mendota, WI - 21SEP2011 deep hole epilimnion (SPAdes) | ecosystem: Environmental > Aquatic > Freshwater > Lake > Epilimnion/Euphotic zone ... | reverse complement strand
TAAACTTCATTAAATGGTATGTCTTTTTCTCTAATCAAAAATGAGTTTTCTTTAGCCATAAAGCAAACAGGTAAATAAAAAAGGCAGTCCAAATTTGAACTGCCAATTTACCTTATCGCATTAATCATATTGCTAGTATGTTGGTCTCCACCAGAGCATAATTCCTCTTCTGATTAACGACGAAATATTACAAATAATTATTTTAAAATCCACCAACTATTTTTCAGTACATTACCACAATTTTCCAATTAGAAATATCAGATTTTCCATTAAAATCGAACAATAGTATCGTATTCACCGCAAAATAAATTATATAAAGAGAAGATAGAAATTTCATTATCTACAATTTAAATATAAAACTCTCGCTTGGTTTTACAGAAAGCTTTATTGTTCCAACACCTTTGGTTACATTTAATTCCGCTGTACTTCCATACAGTTGGTCAGTAACAGTATAATTTCCGTCAGCTAAACTCCATTTTGAAATAACATCAGCTGGAACAATGAGTTTAAAATTACTAGTAGTTACCCAAGAAAAGTTAGCAACCACAATCAGTTTTTCGGAATCACTATAACGAACATAGGAATATAATCCTGAGTCATAATTTTTTGTTTCGTTTCTATTAATGGTTTGTATTTCTTGAAATTTACCTATCAATGCCTCACTTTTTAGTGTGAAATTCAACAAACGAGAATAGAAATCGCGCAACTCTTTTTCTTTTGGTGTCAATTGTCCTCCATCAAATTTACCTCCATTCATCCAGCGCTGATGACTTGGTACGCCAACATAATCAAATATAGAAGTGCGTGAACGAGTCCCAAAACCGCCATTTTCATTACCTGCTTCACCCACTTCTTGTCCAAAATAAACCATCGTTGGCGCTGAACTAATTGTAGCCGAAACTACCATCAACGGCTTTCCTTTTTCGGGTGTTCCTGCAAATTCCTTACTGGCTAATCGTTGCTCATCATGGTTGTCCAAAAAGTGTAGCATGTGGTGTTCAATATCCATCATGTTTTTTTGAATTTCCGAAAGTGGATCTGGTAAGGCATTGCCTTGTATCACGGCTTTTAAATGGTCATAGGTTTCCACTTTATCATACAGATAATCCATTTTGCCCAGCTTGATGTAGTTTCTGTATTCCTTCGGATTATATACCTCGGCTAATAAAAAAGCATTTGGCTTTTTCATTTTAATAGCTGAATTCATGTAACTCCAAAATTCATAAGGCACCATTTCGGCCATGTCATAACGAAAACCATCTACACCTTTGGCAGTCCAATACAAAGCAATATCTCGGAATTTTTTCCAAGAACTCGGTACATCTTTGTCTTTCCAGTAGGCAAAATGTTCCTTGTAATCTTTGGTATCATAACCAGCGGGCAATTCGGGAAAATCTTTGGAACCATCAGGTTTGATACCATAGTTCACTTTCACTGTTTCATACCAATCGTTAATATCAGGTTTTGCTTGCCGTGAGCCGTTGCCAGTCCACTTGGCAGGAAATTCAGTAAACTTACCATCAATCAGTGGATTTTGTTCACCACCTAATGGTCGATAAGTATCTGAAGTTGGCACTTCAAACGCTTTGCCTGGGATGTAATAAAAATTATTGTTGCGGGCATATTCCACCGAAGTATCATCATCGGCACCAAAATCTTTTACACCTTTTGGATTGCTCAAACTATGGTAATTTCGCGCGATATGATTCGGAACAATATCAATAATGACTTTCAAACCATTTTTATGAGTACGTTCAATTAGCTGTTCAAATTCTTCCAATCGCTTGGCTGGATCTACTGCTAAATCAGGATTGACATTATAATAATCCTTAACGGCATAAGGCGAGCCGGCACGACCTTTTACCACATCAGGATCATCGTTTGAAATTCCGTATTTGGTGTAATCACGAATCACATCATGATGAGGAACTCCTGTATACCAAATATGGGTAACACCCAGTTTTTTGATTTCTTGCAGTGCTTTATCGGTAAAATCGTTGAATTTCCCAACACCGTTTTCTTCAATAGTTCCCCAAGGTTTGTTGGTGGTATTCTTGTTCCCAAATAAGCGGGTAAAAACTTGATAAACAACCGCTTTCTTTGGCGCATTAATTTCTTTGGGATTGTCACTCATAGTAGTCTTTTTTTGTGCAATGGTTGTAGTAGCTATAATACAACTCATTATTAAAGTATAAGTTAAACTTGTTTTCATAGGATAGCATGCTTATAAATGGTTCAATAAGTCACTGTCACAAATATAAAGAAATAGTGGTTTTAAAATTTCAATTGTATTTAAAAATAAAATAATAAGTAAAAAACCAGTAATAATAAGTAATAACCATAGAATAAAAATTCGTTGAATTTTAACTCAATAATGCTTCTATCTTTGTTAAAGAAATTAAAATCAAATTGTTTTGAAAACAGTATCTAAAATAATCCTTTACAGCTTCATCCTTTTTATAGGTCATACTACTTGGTCACAACAAGCGACAATTGACAGTTTGAAAAGAGTGATTCGTGTTACTAAAACCGATACGGCAAAAGCTAATATATATAACCATTTAGCTTTTGAATACAAAGAAAGTAATCCTGACACCACTTTTTATTATGCTAAAAAAGCTTTGGAGGTAGCTACCAAAATTAGATATGACTTTGGTATAGCCAATAGTTACGTTAATTTTGGAAATGGGAATATTGTTTTAGGAAATTATAAAGAGGCCAAAAATTACTTTGAAAAAGCTAAAAAAACTTACCAAAAGCTAGTTGACGGTGAAACTAAAAATAAAAGTTTTATTAACGGCTTAGCACGAACTTATGCGAGTTTGGGCGTTATTTATTCTCAAGAAAGTAATTATTATGCTTCCTTAGAACACTACCAAAAAGCGCTACAACTCTACCAAGTGATTGATCAAAAAAACAGCATTTCAAAAGCATATAACAATATAGGCGTAGTGTACAAATCGCAAGGAAATAATAGCAAAGCATTGGAATATTTTTTGAAAGCATTAAAAATTCAGGAGCAAACAGGAGAACAATCGGTTCCTGTGACCTTGACTAATATTGGTGTAATCTATTTTGAAGAAAATAATTTGGCGAAAGCCCTACTATACTATAACAAAGCTGAAAAGCTATTTAAAAATTCGGAAAACATTCGAGGGTATGCTTTGCTGAATAATTATTTAGGCGATTATTATCAAAAACAAAATGATTCCGGTAAAGCTATAGTTTATTATAATCAAGCTTTGACACAATACGAATCGATACAGAATAAGTTCGGAGCTTCATTGGCTTTGTATAATCTTGGGCAATTGTATGCTGACCAAAAAAAGTATGCCGATGCTTTGACTTATGCCACCAAATCATTAAATTATGCAAAAGAAATTGGTGTTTTAAATCAAACGTTTCATTCCGAAAAATTGATTAGTGAGTTATATGGTTATCTTAATAATCCGAAAGAATCGTTGATTCATTACAAAAATTATATTGTTGCTCGTGATAGTATTACCAATGAGGAAAATAATAAAAAGTTTCTTCAAGCGGAACTGAATTTTGAATACCAAAAGAAAGAAGCTTTGATAAAAGAGCAAAGCAAAAGACAAACTCAGTTTACCATTTTCTCTGTACTTGGGTCACTATTATTAATTGGATTAATTTTCTTGATATACAATCGAAGACAAGTCAAACGCCGATTGACTCTTCAAAAAGAAGTAGCTGAATACGAGCAAAAAGCATTGCATTTACAGATGAATCCGCATTTTGTTTTTAATTGCTTAGGTTCGATTTCGAGTTTTATTGTTCAAAATGGAACCGATTCGGCTTTGAAATATTTATCGAAATTCTCCAAACTCATGCGCTTAACCTTGGAATATTCAAAAGGATCGTTGATACCAATTGACAAAGAAATAGAGAGTTTACAAAATTATTTAGAATTGGAGCAACTTCGATTTCACAATAAGTTTGATTTCACTATCCAGTCGAGTGATAAGGTTGAATTTAACATGGGATTGCCACCCTTATTGATTCAGCCCTTTGTAGAAAATGCCATCTTGCACGGCTTGGTTCCTAAGGAAACAAAAGGCAATATCAGCGTAACTTTTGATGTGGATAACGGACAATTGATCTGTACCATAACCGATGATGGTATTGGCATTTCTAAATCGAAAGAAATGAAAGAAAACTCGATGCAAGCACACAAATCAATGGCATTGGAAATTACCAAAAAGCGGTTGGAAATCATGGAAGCTACGATATCGAAATCGGCACAAATAGAAATAATAGAACATAACGGGACGATTGTTATCTTGCGATTGCCAATACAATACATGGAGTAAGCAGTGGTCAGAAATTAGTAATCAGTTTAAACTGAATACTAAACCACTAACTGAATACTAAAAACTGAACACTGAACACTAATTATGATAACAGCAGTATTAATTGACGACGACAAGCATTTGCGAACCGGTTTAAAAGCGCTTTTAGAACGCTATACGAATGAAATAAATATTATTGGTGAAGCCGAAAGCGTAAAAACTGGAGTTACGCTTTTAGATAAACTCCAACCGCAAGTTATTTTTCTCGATATCCATTTATCAGACGGAACTGGTTTTGATATTTTGGAACAGTTGGCCAAAACCAAAGGAAAAACGAACGCGCATATTGTTTTTATTACGGCACACGAACAATATGCGGTGAAAGCTTTCAAATTTAGTGCGCTAGACTTTTTATTAAAACCCGTTGACCCCGAAGAATTACAAAACACCATTGCCAAAATTAAAGAAGCTGTTGGAAAGAGTAATTCCTTTGAAAACATCGATTTGTTATTGGAAAACATCCGAAAGAAAGTGGATAATTTTAAACGAATAGCCCTTTCTACAAACGATGGCATTCATTTGTTTGACGTTTCGGATATTATTCGCTGTGAGGCGAAAGTGAATTATACCGAGTTTTTTATCAAAAATCACAAACCAGTTTTGATTTCAAAAACACTCAAAGAATATGAAGAATTATTGACCGAACATGGTTTTGAACGCATACATCAATCGCATTTGATTAATCTTTCTTATTTAAAAACCTATATCAAATCGGATGGCGGTTATGTGATTATGGCAGACAATACCAACATTCCCATCGCGCAAAGCAAAAGAGAAAAATTGCAGGAACTAATTAAAGCACTTTAAAAACTTAGAAACCATGACAAAATTATATAAAACACGAACTATGAAAACTATTTTACTAGGATTACTGCTATTTACTGGGATAGTAAAGGCACAAATTGTAAATATTCCTGATGCGAACTTTAAGGCGAAACTCATTGCTTTGGGAGTAGATACTAATGCTGATGGCCAAATTCAGGAAAGTGAAGCGTTAACTCTTACTAGTTTGGATGTTTCTAACTCCAATATTTCTGATTTAACAGGGTTAGAGTCTTTCTTGAATATTAATACGCTCAATTGTTCAAGTAATCAATTAACTGCGTTGAATTTAGCCAATTTTTCTGGGTTTAATAATTTAGATTGTTCCAATAATCAAATAACAAGTTTAAATGTTGATAATATGAACTTTTTTGTATTTAAAGCCACCGCTAATGCTTTGACATCACTATCGATGAATAATACAACTGCTTTTCAGTTTTATTGTAATCAGAATAATCTAACCACACTAGATTTAACAACGGCTTCAATAAATCAGTTATGGTGTGGAAATAATTTGTTTACTACACTTGATTTTTCAAACTTGACAGGTCTTACCTTTCTAGAATGTATCAATTTGCCCACATTAACAGGATTGTATATTAAAAACGGAACTAACGAGCAGTTGTATTTAATCAATAATCCAAACTTGAATTTTATATGTGCAGATGAAAGCCAAATCGCACAGGTTCAGAACATGCTACTTGGCATTGGGCAAACAGCCGTTGTCAACTCTTACTGTACCTTCACACCCGGCGGAAACTACAACACCATAACAGGTACAGTAACTTTAGATTCTAATAATAATGGTTGTGATGCAAACGATATTTTTCAACCAAACATCAGAATTAATATAAATGACGGAACCAATCAAGGTGCTACATTTACAAACAATACTGGGAATTATAATTTCTATACACAAGCAGGAAGTTTTGTTTTAACACCATCTATCGAAAACCCAACATGGTTTACCTTTTCGCCAACTACAGCCACTATTCCTTTTGCTAATAACAACAATAATACAGTAACTCAAAATTTTTGCCTCTCAGCCAATGGCGTTCATCCTGATTTTGAAATAGTTATTGCGCCCATTACTCCAGCGCGGCCAGGTTTTGATGCAACTTATAAAATAGTTTATAAAAACAAAGGCAATCAAACCATTTCAGGAAATGTTGGTTTTACTTATGATGATACTGTTTTAGATTTTGTTTCTGCAACGGTAGTACCCAATTCACAAAGTGTAGGTACTTTGTCTTGGAATTATACCAATTTATTGCCTTTTGAAAGTAGAAGTGTTTACATCACTTTAAATGTAAATGCTCCTACTGAAACTCCTACCGTGAACATTGGAGATATATTAAATTTTTCTGCTAGTGTCAACCCAATTGCTGGTGACGAAATTCCATCTGACAATACATTTACTTATATCCAAACCGTAGTAGGTTCTTATGACCCAAACGATATTACCTGTTTGGAAGGTGATGTTGTTTCCCCAACCGAAATAGGAAACTATTTACATTATGTAACTCGTTTTGAAAACTTGGGTACTTTTTATGCTGAAAATGTAGTAGTTCGTATGGAAATTGATCCAACTAAATACGATATTTCGACTTTACAATTGCTCAATACTTCTCATCCTTCTTATACAAGAATTAATGGTAATACGGTAGAGTTCATTTTTGAAGACATCAATCTAGCAGCGGCTGCAGGCAATCCGCCAGTTGGTGGTCATGGCGATGTGTTGTTTAAAATAAAAACAAAAGATAATTTGGTAACCAATGATACCGTTTTACAAAGAGCAGGAATTTATTTTGATTATAATTTCCCTGTGATTACGAATGATGCTGAAACGACTTTTGCCGCTTTAAACAATCCTAATTTTGAGTTAGACAATAGCGTGAAAGTTTATCCAAATCCATCAAAAGGCAATGTCAATATCAATTGCAATTTCAATATTAAATCGATAGCACTCTATGATGTTCAAGGTAGAATTCTAGAAACTAATTTGGTAAATGATGTTAGTAAAACAATTGATATTTCCACTAAACAAAACGGTATTTACTTTATCAAAATAACTACTGATAAAGGAATAAAAGTTGAAAAACTAATTAAAGAATAATAGTTAAAGTTAATTGTGTGAAAAGCGTAAATCTGAAAATGGTTTGCGCTTTTTGCTTATTGATAAATAATTCTTAATAAAGATACTTGTTGCTGCTATTTTCTTAAATTTGTAAACTCAATACCGATAGTTCGAACTGAACGGAGTTAAATACAAACACTTGAAAAAGTTACTTTTTATCCTAGGATTTATGCTGTGCTTCACATTACCATTGCAAGCACAAAAAACTTCCAAAATAATCATTGAACATGCTGATTTTTTCAATAAAGATGATGAAAAAATTCCAGATGCTGTTTTACTACAAGGTAATGTGAGAGTGAACCATGAAGGTGTTGTTTTCACCTGTAATAAAGCATATGTTTTTGAAAAAGAAAATTATTTAAAAGCTTTTGGAGAAGTTCAAATGGTGCAAGGTGACACCCTTTTTCTAAACAGTAAATACGCCGAATATAGTGGCGATGTAAAAAAAGCATTTGCTACCGGAAATGTTATAATGCGTTCTCCCGAATCGACTTTGGTAACCGACACCATTAACTTTGATAGAAATACGCAAGAAGCTTTTTATAATTCGCTTGGGATAATTACCAATAAAGACAATATTCTTAGAAGCAAAGCTGGAAAATATTATGCCAATGAAAAGAAGTTTAAATTCACGACTGCCGTTTCCTTAACTAATCCAAAGTATGTTATTAAGTCCAATCATTTGGATTATTATACCAATTCGGGGCACTCCTATTTATTCGGTCCATCAACTATCACGAGTAAAGAAAATTTCATTTACACCGAAAAAGGATTTTATGATACCAAGAAGAATTTCGCTTATTTCAAACGAAAATCCTACATCAAATACGAAGACCGGCGCATTGAAGGTGACAGTTTATACTATGACCGAAATAGAGAATTTGCCTCGGCTACGAATAATGTGAAAATTACGGACACAATTAATAAAGGGCTTATCAAAGGACATTATGCCGAAATTTATCGAAATCTGAAAACTGAAAAAGACTCGATGATGATAACCAAAAGAGCTGTTGCCATTACTTTAGTTGACAAAGACTCGATGTATGTACATGGTAAAAAAATGATTATAACTGGCAAAACTGGTGAGCGAATCGTGAGAGCATATAACAATGTGCGTTTCTACAAAACAGATATGAGTGGTAAATGTGACTCCATTCATTCTGACCAAAAAACCGGTTTAACCAAATTGATAAAAAATCCCATACTTTGGAATTACGAAAACCAAATGACGGGAGATATTATGCATCTCATTGGGAACAAACAAACAGAAAAACTCGATTCCCTCAAAGTGCTGAACAACGCTTTTATTATTTCTAAAGACACACTCAGTACAGGATACAATCAAGTGAAAGGGCAAAATTTGTATGGAAAATTTGAGGACAACAAATTGAGAGAAGTGGATATCATCAAAAACACTGAAGTAATATATTATATGCGGAATGACAACCAAGAACTCATTGGAATTAACAAAAGTGTATGCAGTAAAATTAATATGCTATTAGATAAAAATACTATAGAAACAATTACAAATTTTAATCAAATTGATGGCGATATTTATCCTGAAACCGAATTACCCGAAAATGCCAGGAAACTCCGTGGCTTCATTTGGCGTGGCGATGAACGAATAAAAACCAAAGAAGATATTTTCCCTGCTGAAGAAAACGAAATCGATGCTAAAATTAAGGCCGCAACAATAAAAGATAGGGTAAACGACAACATACCATTACAACCAAGTGCAGCAACTTTGAATTACGATAAAAATAATCCAAAGCCGAAAGTAAAAAATAATGAAGCTAATGCTAAACCTATGGTAAAATAATGGTTAGCCAAATTTGCCCTAAGTGTAAAAAAGATGCTTTCACATGGCATGAAAGCGATGTGCTACCTAATATTACGGTTTGGAGTTGTAATGCTTGTCCGCTTCAAATATTTGAAGATGAAAGCGACGAGGAAATTTGTGAAAATTGCAATGAAGTAACCAAAACCTTTTTGAGAAGCCAAGAGGAGCAATTCAATTGGTGTTCCAATTGCAATACGGTGACTAATTACCAAAAAAACGAATAATACGATTGCCAAAAAGTTCGTCTTAATGAAAAAAGATTTCCTAAAATACCAAGCGCAAACAACACCCTATCCATTGGGAATGGAAGTTTCACATGCCATTGGTTCTTATATCTACGACACTTCAGCAAAAAAATACTTAGATTTTGTAGCTGGTGTTTCGGCTTGTAGCTTGGGACATCAACATCCTAGAGTCAATCAAGCTATTAAAGACCAACTAGACAAATATTCACACGTCATGGTGTATGGGGAATATGCTCAACATCCAGCGGTAGCGTATTGTAAATTATTAGTAGAACATTTACCACCAAGTTTAAACAAAGTATATCTCGTCAATTCGGGAACAGAAGCTTGCGAAGGTGCTTTGAAACTGGTTCGAAGAGTTACTGGTAGAAGTCAGTTGATTTCGTGTCATAATGCCTATCATGGCAATACTATGGGTTCTATGAGCGTCATGGGATTTGAAGAACGAAAACAAGTTTTTCGTCCGTTGATTCCTGATGTGGATTTCATCACCTTTAATAACGAAGAAGATATTCAAAAAATAACTACCAAAACAGCCGGAATAATTCTAGAAAGCATTCAAGGAGGCGCAGGATTTATTCAACCTAAAAACGATTTCTTGGCCAAAGTAAAAAAACGATGCTCCGACGTTGGAGCGCTTATGATTGTTGACGAAATCCAACCTGGTTTTGGTAGAACTGGAAAACTATTTGGTTTTGAAAACTATAATGTGGTACCCGATGTGGTAATTATTGGTAAAGGAATGGCTGGTGGAATGCCTGTAGGCGGATTTATTGCAGATGAAAAGTACATGGATTTATTGAGCCATGACCCAAAATTAGGACACATTACCACATTTGGCGGACATCCTGTCATAGCGGCAGCATGCTTAGCCACCTTAGAAGAAATTCTAGAAAAAGACTATGCTGCACAATCTTTAGCAAAGGAAAAGTTATTCCGAGAGCTTTTGGTACATCCTTTGATAGATGAAGTGAGAGGAAAAGGATTAATGCTTGCCGCAATGACTAGAAATTCTGAAATTACCAACAAAGTAATTTTCAAATGCCAAGACAAAGGATTGATTTTATTTTGGTTACTATTTGAGGGCAAAGCAATTAGAATTACTCCTCCATTAACCATATCTGAAGATGAAATTAGAGAAGGTTGCGCCATTATTATTGAAGCGATGAATGAAATTCTAATTGAAAATTGATATTGAATTTTGCAATTGAAATTGACATTGAATAATTGTTAATTAAATTGTTTACAACAATATCTACAATTCATCAAATAAGCAACCTGTTTGCCTAATTTTATTAAGGATAATTTTAATACCTACAATTATGCACCTAGAACACGACGAAGAAGATTACAACTTATCCTTATCGAAATTTGAATCGATGTTGAAAACCAACAAGGTATTCTTTTTCGACTCGGAGGAATTTGAGGAAATCATTCTGCATTACCTCGACATGGGCAAAGCTACTTTGGCAAAAAAAGCTTTAAAGTTAGGATTGGAACAACATCCAAAATCTACAGGATTAAAATTGGTTCAAGTAGAAATGTTGGTGTATGATGACAAATTGGATCACGCAGAAAAATTATTAAACGAGCTTTATGCCATTGAACCTACCAACGAAGAAATTTTTATCCAAAAAGCCAATATTTATTCCAAAAGAGATCAACACGACAAAGCCGTTGAGTATTTACAAACAGCACTTCAATATACTGAAGATTATGCTGATGTACATAACTTAATTGGTATGGAATACCTTTTTATGGATAATTTAGAATTGGCAAAAGAGAATTTTATCAAATGTTTGGAAGAAGATTTAGAAGACCAATCTGCCTTATATAATGTAGTGTATTGTTTTGAGTTTTTGGACCAAAATTTGGAAGCTATTGAATACCTTAAAACCTACATCGATAGAAATCCATACAGCGAAATTGCTTGGCATCAGTGCGGAAGATTATACTATGGTGTTAAAGATTATGAAAATGCCGTTCGTTCTTTTGAATTTGCCACCTACATTGATGATGAATTTATTGGCGCCTTTATGGAAAACGGTAAAGCTTTGGAACGATTGAAAAGATATGAAGAAGCTATCGAAAACTATAACCGCACTATTGAATTAGATGACCCAACTTCTTATGCCTTACTACGCATTGGAAAATGCCATGAAAAGCTAGGCCACAAAGCGGAAGCTTTAAAATATTTTAATAAAACGGTACATGAAGATCCACTTTTAGACAAAGGTTGGATTGCGATTACTGATTTTTATGTTCGTCAAAAAAACTACCAAAAAGGATTGTATTATGTAAACAAAGCGTTGGCTATTGATGATCAAAACCGTTTGTATTGGAAACGCTTTGCAACCATCAATAAAGGAATGGGTAATTTTGAGGAAGCGGAATTTGGCTACAGAAAAGCGGTAGAATATGGCGATTATCAATTAGATACTTGGCTATTTTGGGTAGATATGATGCGAGAAATGGGCGAATACAATAATGCTATTCTAACCTTAATGCAAGCTGCCGAATATTTCCCTGAAGAATTTGAAGTAGAATACCGTTTGGCTGGTTTGCATTTAATGTTAAATGAAGAAGAAAAAGGAAACTTCCATTTGAGCAATGGTTTGCGTTTAAATTTTAATCATAATTCTATTTTACAAGAATTGTTTCCTATGGTTTGGGAAAGAAAATCGGTGAAAGTATATATAACTAAACACAAAAAGTAATATGAAAAAGAAAACACTATTTTTAAGTATTGCACTTTTAATTGTATTAGTAGCTCAAAATATTGTTGCCGAAATAAAACCAGTAAGTTACCCTAAATTTATAAAAGCGAAAAGCAGTAAAAATAATTATAAATTTGAATTATCTAACAAAAAAGAAGATACTTTAATCTACGCCGAATCTAATTTAGACGTAAAACCAGAATATCCTGGTGGAGTTGAAACATATAAAGCTCACGTAAATATCGTTTTAAAAAATCCGAAAAATATAAAAGGGGATATTTTTGTAGCTTTTATTGTTGAAAAAAATGGAAGTTTATCTAGGGTTGCTATTTTAAAAGGGATTGATGAGGAAACTGATAAAGAAATTTTAAAAGTATTAAAAGAATCTCCTAAATGGAAATCAGGTGAAAAAGAGGGTCAAAAAGTAAGATGTCTGATTCCATTATTTATAACTATAAATGGATCAAAGTAAAAGACTTTATGGCCTAATTGGAAAGAATATTTCTTATTCATTTTCTAAAAAATATTTTACCGAGAAATTTGTTTTAGGAAATCTTGTTGAATGTACCTATGAGAATTTCGACTTGCAAAACATAGAAGAATTTCCAAATTTAATTGCCAATAATCCTGATTTAAAAGGATTAAATGTCACCATTCCATATAAAGAAACGATAATTCCTTATCTGAATAAACTTTCTAAAAACGCAGCTCAAATTGGCGCTGTCAATGTCATTCGTTTTACCAAAAAAGGAAAACTAAAAGGGTACAATTCGGATTACTATGGTTTTATGAAATCTTTAAAACCCTTGTTACAAGCACATCATAAAAAAGCACTAATTCTGGGAACTGGTGGTGCTGCCAAAGCAGTTGCCTTTGCGCTAAACCAACTCCAAATTCTATACACCTTTGTTTCTAGAGAAGAAAAAGCAGGCATGATTGGTTATGACCGAATCAATGTTACCACTTTTGACAATTACCATATTATTATTAATTGCACACCGCTGGGAACTAGTCCAAACACCTCAGCATTTCCTCCAATTCCCTATCAATTTTTTACCGAAAAGCATATTGCTTTTGACCTGATATACAATCCTGAGGAAACACAATTTTTGAAAAAAGCCAAGAAAAATGGTGCAGTAACTAAAAATGGTTATGAAATGTTAGTATTTCAAGCAGAAAAAGCTTGGAAAATTTGGAATAAATAATAAATCAAACCATATAAGAAATGTAAAGTCAATTAAGTTTTTGTTATGTTCAAATTTATTTATGTATTTGTACATTCTTATATAACCTTAAATTCCAAAAATGGTTAATTCAAAATTGAAATAAATAATAAATCAAACCATATAAGAAATGTAAAGTCATTTAAGTTTTTGTTATGTTCAAATTTATTTATGTATTTGTACATTCTTGTATAACCTTAAATGCCTTAAATGTTTAATTCAAAGTTGAAATAAATAATAAATCAAACCATATAAGAAATGTAAAGTCATTTAAGTTTTTTGTTATGTTCAAATTTATCTATGTATTTGTACATTCTTATATGACATTAAATGCCTTAAATTGTTAATTCAAAGTTGAAATAAATAATAAATCAAATCATATAAGAAATGTAAAGTCATTTAAGTTTTTTGTTATGTTCAAATTTATCTATGTATTTGTACATTCTTATATGACCTT
>Ga0208722_1000309_pt1 | contig 13909 bp, 23 predicted proteins | sample LakMenEpi21Sep11_FD_150722 | JGI IMG/M metagenome (GOLD analysis project Ga0208722, IMG submission 150722) | Freshwater microbial communities from Lake Mendota, WI - 21SEP2011 deep hole epilimnion (SPAdes) | ecosystem: Environmental > Aquatic > Freshwater > Lake > Epilimnion/Euphotic zone ... | reverse complement strand
TTTTTGGTTGTGCTAAAAGGTGGTTATTATTGCCACTCTTATCTTGCCATGTGATAACTTCTGCTGGTGGAATACTAATTCCAGCTAAGTATTTTCTGTAATTCAATTTAAATTCTCCAAATATTTTCTGATTTTATTTTACCTTAAATATCAGAAACAAGAGGTGGACGATTTTTAAAAGGATGGTCGATAGGAAGATTGGCATACATATTCCATCGCTTCCATGCAAGGTAGCCCTCTACGAGCCGAACTTGCCAAGATGAAAGGGCGAGCGTCATGATGAATTCCGCAATCCAGTCATTCCAGGAACTGACGGCGGCAGTGCTCACATCAGACCCCAAGCGGATGCCCGTAGTGCTGAGTACACCCGATTGACCTGTTAGCGTTGACCGAGTTCCACCATTTGCAGAGATGGAGTTTTCGTTTGCCGCGAGGCCTGCCGTCCCAAAAGCGCCTGTCAGCAATTGCGGTCCGGTGCCAAGGCCAGTTATCTGCGGCGCTGTTACGCCATTGCCGCCTGCAATCTGCATTGCAGTCCCGGCATTCGGACCTGAACCCAAATAGCCCTGCGGATACGTCGATCCAGTCGCAAGTGCATCTGGATTGACCCCTTTGGCGACAAAAATCCGCCGATAAGTGGACCCGCCGAGAAGCCCCGCCCCAGACACAACCGCAAAGGTGCAAAACTGGCGGTTGGGCGCAATGTTGAAATTGGGCGTGTCGAGCCTCGTCGCCCCGGATGCCGTGAAATTAACGACATACAATCCATTTACTATCGTTACATTTGGTTGGCGCGTCGCCGCCGTGGCGTGCCTGTTAAATCCACTTTTATCACGCCACTCGCTCACGCCCGTGACAATTGTAAAATCAGCCGCATCTAGCCACAATGAAAGCGTTCCAATAGGTAAATCTGCGGGTGTCCATAATCGGGGACTAGCATCGATTATTAGCATTAATTAAAATTACAGACCTTTAAAAATCGCTATCAAATTAATTACTGTTTTTCTAAAGAAAGCAAATACTTTTCGTAGAAAATGCTGATTACTTCCACCTTTTAAGATAAAAATACTATTATTTTTATCGCAACCAAAAGTAGTATTATCAGTAGCGTCAAACCAGAGATAAAGTCTTTTAGATTTTAGTTCTACTGGTGTCCACAATTGCGATTCTTGTGATTTTTTAGATTCAAACATAACAAAACTCCTACAAGAACTAATTATTAAAAACCGCAGACACTTTGAGAATATTTTGATTTAGCAATTGAGCCAACAGATTTTCGTCGTTGAATTGTTCTGTCACTGCTTGCAAAATATCCGATTCAGAAATCGGATTTAATTTATCTTCAATATTAATAGAAAGCGCGAGTCTTGGAGCTTCCCCAAACACTGCTGCCGTCATTCCCAATTTAGCTACATTCAACTTGACATAAGGATTAAAAACAATCATTTCTGATAGAATCCTTTTGTAAACATAAAATCGGACAGATGTATCATCGATTAAATTAGGCTTGATTTCACTATCAAAAAAAGCTGAATTAGTTAACATTTCATTGAAAGACCCAGAAACATTTGTTAATGCAATTTGGTATCTTTCAATATATTCGGGACTATTTAAAAATAAGCTTTGAGCAGTTAAACTATTAGGCATTTAAGTTAGCGATGCTGTTTCGCGGAAAATTAACAAAAAAGGGATACTCAATGGTCCACCAGTAACGCTGGTAATATCGAATCGAATTTCTTGAGCAGTAGTAATAATTTGTCCTTGTCCAGATACTGTAAAATTAGCCCGGGCAGTAGTAAGAGATAGACTAGATAGTCCTGGTATTGCCCCAAAAGAAGTGCCCCTGCCAAAGCTAAAAGTTATTGTAGCACTTCCTACGGTTGTGCGTAAATTTCGCACTTCTAAAAGAGTAATTTCTCTTAGAAAAGAAGTAACAGGAATCTGCTCTGTAGCAGAAATGTTCCTAATAGTTACTTTTTCATCTCGCAACCGACTAGCAACCCATCGGGCTGTAGTAATCGAATCTAAAGTATCAGTAGGCCCAAGAAATTCTTTCACAATACTAAGCTAGTAATTTGGCTACAAATCCATTCACAGGAGGTACTGCTGTAGAGGCAAAAGTTAGACGGATTGAAGTATTACTCAATCGTTCCGTAAAAACTCCTACAGTATCCCTATTACCGCTATTGCGAATTACTTCTACGCTGGGATTAGTATCAGTCAGGGTATGTGTGATCACAAACACCGTATTAGTGCCATCTCCAAAAGGATTAGTAGTTACTGATCGCCGTCTTCCGGACCAACTGGCAAGCAAGGAAGGGGTGACATATTTGGCTGTGTCTGTTCCCGCTTCTAGTTCGGCTAAAGTAGCACGCTGTACTTTACCCGATGTGGTTTCACTTGCGTCAGGAACTCCGGCCCCATGAACTTGCCAGATTATAGGAGAAGTTCCCAAAGTCACGGATTGAGTAATCTGCCTGTAAGTCACGCCCTCATCGTTATTCCCACTACCAGAGGCAACAGTTACAATCGCGTTTCTGAGTTCGGCTCCTGTACTAGCGTCAGCAGTGCGGGTAGCTGCAACAGAAGCTCCGTTCCAATTATAAAGTCCGTTCTCTGTGTTATTAGTTTGATTTGCTGCAATAAAGCGAGAATTGGCTAAACTCATAGTTACCCCACCAATTGTCGAGCCAGGAGCATTTAAATTGATATTTGATGGGGCAGAAGCAAATACTGCGTCCTTGTAATCAAACCCTTCCAGAAGAGCATTTAACGTACCAAAATTGACCAAATCGTTAGGATTTTCTGGGGCAACAGAAGCCCGAATTTTTCCTTTAAATTCAGTGTCAGACCAAAATTCAATAAAAGTCATAATTACCTCGATAAAATTGCATAACCACTAAAGGGACTACTAAAAATAATTTGAGTAGTATTTAAAGAAAGGTTTTGTACAAAAGCTTCTATTTTTACTCCTCCTGAACTAAAAACTTGAGTTTGTGGCTCAAAGCCTAAATTATGAATAATTGTCCAGGTTGCGGAAGGAGTAGCTTGAGTATGCTTGTAAAAAGCACTTCCTTCTCCTGGACTACCGGGAGAACCTCGAACATCAACAGCAGAGCTAATTGAAGAAACTAATCCAGATATTCCAATATACCCACCCGTGGCAGGAGGAGTACCCGAACCTCCTACCCAATTAACTACCTGAAAAACCCGGCGATTACCATCAGTAACTAGGGACAAAACAGGCGACCATCCAGCACCTCCAAGAGTAGCTGAAACAATTACTTGCCTAGAACTTCCAGTTATTTCAATTGGCATCAAACTTCCCCCCTAACGACTACGGGAATTAAATCTAGTCCTAAAGGTTCAACAACGAGCCGATTAGCAATAGTTTTAGATGCCTCTAGGTCAGCTTGCCAGTAATCTCTTCCTGCTTTTGGTTGTGCAATTTCCTTAAAAGCGACAGGAGTAACGTCCATTCCATCCGTAACGTTGCTATCGATAATTAAATGAAAATAAGTATAATTTTGATATTCAATTGGGTCTTCTCCCTCATTAGCAGGTAAAATAAAATTGCCAAATTGCAAACCATCGATCCGACCGACTGCCATGCGATCTTCACCGAATTGCTTTGCTACATAAAAATTAATGTTCCATGTAGTAAAATCTCCCTGAATAAAAAACTCCTCATCCCAAGTCGATCCCTTTTTAATCTCAATAACAATTTCACTGGCAATCGTAGGATACAATTGCCCTTTAAGAAAATAGTTACCAGTAAGGACTTTTTGAGCCATCGATGAGGTGCGTACTGTTTCTTGTATTATATCTTGAATTTTCTTTTTTGAGATATAATAAAAAGTAATCATATTTATACCTTATACTACTGCGCTCTTTTATACCACCCGGGAGTGCGGTTATTTTTTTGTCTTGACAATTCTATTAAGACTATGAGAAAATTTTTTTAAAGATTGACTTGGATTACCGCCCTACGAGGGAGCGGTATTTTTTTATCTATCCGTATTACATATACTACAAATACTAGAGAGCGATTGTTAGATTGTAAATAGATTGTAGATAAGGTTATCTACAATCGAAAGCTTTACAGGGTATAGGTTTTAGACTTTGTAGATATTGTCAATGCCTTATAGAGGAAAAGAGAAAAAAGAAGATATACAGCAAAGTCAGCAATAAAAGTGATTAAACGCAAAACTGACTCTATTGACAAAATGCTGTATTTTTGGCTAATCAGGGAATTTTAGAGGTGAGAAGTGGTTCATCGCTAATCTGTTCTTTTTGTATTTGATTGTAGATAAGGTTATCTACAATCAAAATCCTTACCCCGACTAGGTTTTAGACTTTGTAGATATTGTTGATGCTCTATAGAGAAAAAAAGATAAAGAAAACAAACAAGGTCAGCAATAAAAAAACAGACTCAACAGTAAAACAAAAAATACACACGGGGTAATTATTAACAATATCTACAAAGAAGTACAGAAATAATGAAAGCTATATATATCAATACTTTTACCCTTTTTATCTTTGTTAATAAGGGTATTTACAACCTATTTACAAACTAACAATCTAATTAATCGAAGTCAGCAATAAAAACATAAAAAATCCTGACACGGGAATAAGGCTAACAACATCAACAAAGTCTGAAACCTATATATATCAAGGATTCCATTGTTAATAGCTTTATCTACAATCTATTTACAATCTAACAACTAGCCAAGCTCCGAACATTAGATAATAAAAAACCTCTGTAGGGACTACAGAGGTTTGCTTTATCAGTTATGTACCAGTTATGGTGTCAATTTCTGTTTTTTATTTTAGCAGTAAACAACTTTGTTTATTGATTTTCCCCTAATATCCCCCCATTAACTCGATTTGTTCCTCTAGAGTAGAGTTCTCGCTCTCAAGCTTTTTAATTCGGTCTTTTAAGCCGAGGATTTCATCGATATAGTCAACTTCTCGATAATCCAATTCGTCGATTTTGGCAGTCAATTCAGCGACTTGGCTCTCAAGTCGCTTGTTAGTCTCAATTGCCTCACTTTTGACCTGAAACCCGGCTAAGGTGTGAAGGAATAAGCGAACGCCCAACTGCATTACTTTTAGGGCTAGTTCGTGATTGTCTTTGATTAACCACTGACAGATTAAATCTTCTGGTATCAACGCAACACCTTGTAACCCGCCTGCTGTCTCGATTTGAGCCTGTTCAAGACCCTTTTCACGCAAACCCCTCATAGTCAAGCGGCGAGAAATAGTCGAAGGTATTTTTCCTGACATCCGGGCATATCCACTAATTGAGGCAAAGCTCTCACCGGTCTCGGTATTAATAATTAATTCAATACCATCGTGATCAAAACGCTGTAAACTAGAATTAGTCATGATTTACTCTGTAGTAGTAATTGTGATGAGTCCCCCGTTAACGCGGGGGCATACCAATATTATACCGTATTTAAAATGTGTCTGACAAATTTGACCGATGTGGTAGGTATTCAGCAAAAATTGACCGATTACCGGGTATTCCTCCTGATTTCAAGTCGAATGTCGTCAAACCACCACAATCTAGGGTTATTGTTTTGCTGAAAACCAGAGAGATCAGAGAAATCCCCGATGATCAGCTAGAGTCTTTCCTTGAGGAAAACCAAGATTTAATTCAAGATCGACAATCACCCAGAAAAAGACCGATTAGAAAACTTTAAAGCAATGACAAACAAAGAAATCCTTGTTTTACGCTCTCTCTACAATAAAGAATTGTCGGGATTACAGATAATTGAATCTATAGCCAACACTAAAGGTCAAAGCCTTGATATTGGCTCGTTTTACCCTGTATTTCAGAAATTAGAGGAAAAAGGACTCATTAAATCTCGATGGGGAACCGAGCGATCTAACGATAGAGCCGGTGCTAGAAAAAGATACTATCGACTTACCCAATCAGGAGAAAAATCCCTTGCTGATATTCAAGGATTTGATAATTCTCTTAATTGGGATTTTATTTGATTAATGTGGGGTCTAGGAGTCGAACCTAGTGTTTTAGGCTTATGAGGCCTATGTGGAAACCATTTCACTCACCCCGCTTTTATAAGCTAACATATCAAAAAACAAAATGTCAAGTGTATTGTACTGATAAGTTTACTGTTTTTTGTTCCTGGCTTAGACCAGTCAGATAGTTAACTATTTGGTTGTTAAAGATTTGACTATTTCTAACTACAATACAGCCCGCGCTTCCAGGTACATTAGCGTCTCGATGCAATCCAAGCTCTGATCGAGAAAACCCTGATCCTTTGTAAGGATCAGGCGTAATATGAAAAAACATCCCCTCAACACCTTTTGTATCTAACCAATACCCCCTAGTATTGATTTGCCAATGATGTCCTTCTGGTATTTGTCCCTTGCCTACAATTTTTTCGGCACCTCGGTATTGATACCCAATTGCGCCACTGGTAGCCACTACTTCAATTGCGATATCATCTCCTCGATAAAATTGCAAAATTCCTTCAATCAACTTAGGAGATCGACCTACAGGAAACTTAAAAACGGCTGTCGCGGGTAAGGTATTAGGTAAATCAGATAAATCCCAATGTGGCTTAAATACCCACCAATCACCTGCGCCGTAGCTAAGTTTTACTTGAATGTGTAATCCATATTCAAGTAAAACTTTATCTACAGAATAATTTCGATTTTTTTCTACAAAAATCAACTGATCCTCTTTCAAATCAGACGCTGAGTCTGGAGTTTTTTTCAGATAAGTGTTAAATATTGCTGTAATTAGCTTCATTTATCCTAGCCCTTTTTCTCAATTATAACATTTTCAATCAATCCGATAGACAATTTCGTTAGGCTGTATCTCGTACCTATCACAGATTGCCTGCAAAACTGTGATAGACGGCAAGTGATCAGGATTCTGAGATAGCTTGTATCCCGTGGACATCGCAATCCCTGTTTGCTTAATGAATTTATAGATTGTGATGCCTCTAGATTCTGTAAATTCTTTGACTCTGTTTTTTAGTACCATTGTATTAGTTTTGTGTCTCTATAATTTATTATAACTTTTTTTGGAATAATGCTTGACAATATTACTGACTTCACGGTAATATACAGATATAGAGAAAGACGACCACTCCCAACTCCAAATTAGTGTGATCGCCTTTCCGTCAACCCTTATCAGGTCAAAAGCCATGTTAGCATCCAATTCTCTTTCTGTCAAATCTAATTGCGTCCCCGTTATGTCTGGCAATTTCACTATGATTGCCAGAGGTCAAAAGCACCATGTCTCCTTAGAAGTGTGGGGAGAAGGACAAATAACGACCCTCCGAGTCACTTGCCAGCAAACCGGCAAGGAGTGGTTTTTCGATACCTTTAATGGCAAGTTAAGTCGTGGGTTTAGCCCCGATGGGAAACTTCCCAACCGCGAATTACCTGAGATTAAATTTCAACCCGTCAAAAAAGCTTTTGTTATTTCCCCTACGATGGGATTCGTGGATTGTGGCGGACGCTACTATGAGATTCCTAGTAACGAACCTACAGACGATTTTATTTATGATGATACTGAGCCGTCGGATTTAAGTCGGTACAGCGAACCAATGACCGACCCGATGACATGGCAAGAGTTTTAATATACCAGTTATCAGTTATCAGCTATCAGTAAAAACTATTAGGAGTCAAAAAAATGAAGGGTATTCGCATCGAAGGTTTTTCTCCGAGATCAGGCAGCAGAATTGCTGTTATTGTCAGTACGAAATACATACTATGTGTTTTAGATACTTACGAGAATCTATTGCCTTGTCCGCAAATTGAAAACACTAAACAATATTATGTAATATTCGACGATCCAATTGCATCATATTCAGTCATTACAACACTTGAATTATCGCCAGGTCTAAAAGAATGGATTGACGAGCAAATCGGTGGTCAAGCTTGGACTGGGTACGGTAATGAGGATGATATTCCTGACTAAATATTAGTTATCGGTTGTCAGTTATCAGTAAAAACAAATTATTTAGGAGTAAAAAAATGATTGAGATTGAAATGATAGAGATTCCGAACGTAACCTTTAAAATTGGGAAATATCCAATAACTCAGGCACAATATCAAGCGGTAATGGGAACTAATCCTTCTTATTTTATGAACAAACCCCAAAACCCAGTAGAACAAGTTAGTTATGATAATGCCGTAGCTTTTTGCCAAAAATTAAGTGAAATAACAGGGAAAAACTATCGCCTACCTACAAATTCAGAATGGGAGTATGCTTGTCGTGCGGGGACTGAAACCCTATTTAGCTTTGGTGATGATTCTGAGCAGCTAAAAGATTACGCTTGGTATAGCGAAAATTCTGGATTTATAACTCATCCTGTGGGTCAGAAATTACCTAACAATTGGGGATTGTACGATATGCACGGCAACGTCTGGGAATGGTGTCAAAACGTTCCCCGTGGGGGCGGATTCGACACCTGCTCTAATGGATGTCGTGCCGCACGACTCAATTACCGCTATTTTGAAGAATATTGCCCCAGCAATATTGGTTTTCGGGTAGTTTGTGACTAATAAATTAGTCATCAGTTATCAGTTGTCAGTAAAAACTATTAGGAGTAAACAATGATCATCAACGCAACCCCTCACACTATCACCATATTAAACAAAGCTGGCATCACCCAAGATGAAAAAAAACAGTTTCTGGGAAACAAAGAGGCGATTGTGGTTCTCAAGGAAATCCCAGCATCCGGGATTCTCCCGCGGGTCAAAATGTCCAACGAACCCGCAGAACCCATTGACGGTATCCCAGTAGAAACCGTTATCTACGGGGAGATCGAGGGACTCCCTAAGTATCAGGAGGAGGTGTACTATATTGTCTCAGGATTAGTGGCGGCGGCCGCTAGTAGGCAAGGACGGCCGGACTGCCTTGCCCCTGGTGCAATCGTCCGGGATAAGTCTAATCCCTCGAACGTTCTAGGGTGCTTGTTCTTACAAAAGCCCTAGCCGATCCGAAACGGGAACCTTTCCCGTATGCCTAGCGGCTCAATTCTAGGCACTGATGAGGATAGAAGGAGTTACGGCTATCCTAAAATGGGAGGTGCAATTCCTCCCTCTACAAATCGATATATTTGAACATGAACATGAACGAGGAATCCAGAAAAATACTAGGAACAATTGCAAGGCTAGAGAACGTATCGTATCTTTTGATTGCTATCTTAATCGGAATGGCAGTGTTTGGAGTAGGTCAAACACTCCACAAAGCTAATCACTACCTTACATCACAAGGACACGAAAACCCAAAAGTACTATTGCTTCCATCTTGGAGGTGTGGAACATTTACCGAATTGAATTTCCGTCGTTCTGACGGAAATAGAGAATATTTGTGTGTAAAACAGATAAAGAGGTAGGTTGTCCAATCAGTACTTAACGAAGTGAAACCTAATAAGATGATGCCGTAGCAAATGCAGATTGGCGCATAGAAGATTAAGGTTATCAGTTATCAGTAACCATTATTTAGGAGTAAAACAATGACAATGATGGATATAGGACAATTCCCTAAGATTGACTCAGCCCCGCAAGAGTTCAAGTTAACCTGGTACGAAACAAAGTTAATTTATCCTTTTAAATACTCAGAAGGAGTTCATTATTTTATCCAAAAGGATCAAAAATGGATAATCGACGAAATTGCTAAATGGGTAAAGGAAAGAGAACATTGCAAAGAAGATTTTCCTTTAATTATTGACTGGAAACTAAAAATAAGTTCAAATTCAGATCATTTTGCTACACTAACCTGCGAAAATCGCCAAAATGCCGACTTTAAGTTTGGCTTTTTTGCATTTTTCCCAAATACTGATATTGAGTTATTCTACGATGGTAATCCCATAGACGAAATTAACTTTTGTTTGTTTAATATAGCCAGTTCTTCTAAACCGGAATTAATGCTTGAAGAAGAATGGATGTATTTACGCAGTATTGCATCAAGATTATTTACTTAGTTTCGATCAGTTATCAGTTATCAGTCAATAAACATCAACCAAACAAAAAAATGAAACCTCTGTATAAATTAGGCAAATATCACAATCTAGACAAGCTAAACAAGATAGTAGAATTGAGCAGTTCTACTACCTTTTCTGCAAGAGCAAAACACAATTGGGTTAACAATCCTTTTTCAGAGTTGTTTGATCCTTATTCTCTATGGTGGACATTGGGGGTAGAATGGCACGTTGACGACATTGATAAAGATAAAAAATATTCAATTATTTTAGTTGTTCAGGGTGACAACTACGAACTCTACTCTTCTACAGTAAACAATGATACCTTAGAAAAACTCTTGAAAGATTATAATCCCTTTAAAAGTATGGATGATCAAATAAACTCTTTATTAGTCCAAAGAAAAGATACACAAAGATTGGTTTTAAAAGCAGGAGATATTTTGCTGCTGGACATATCCTGCTACCATAAGCTGGAAAACACAAAAAAAACAGAAGACCCTTTTATTTTTATTACCTTAGATATTGACTTTATTCCAAGAGTCAAGGAAGCGGTCAAGGTTGTCAATTATTTTGTTCACGATTTTTTTGTAATCAATGAGGAGTAAAACAATGGGAGAAGAAATTAAAGAATGTATGTCTCCAAGCCAGCGTCATTTTTGGCTTTGCTGGCATCAATTATCTCTTTTAGAGAAAAAGGTCTGTTTTTATTTTCTTTGTGGGTTTGATAACAAAGAAATTGCTAAAAAACAGTCTCTAGTAAATCAAATTGATTAGAATATTTTTACAACTGTTAACGAGGATTTATGAATCTGTACCTAATTAGAGATTCAGTTACATCATTTGGTCTTCTTGTTGCAGCAGAATCAGAAACAAAGGCTATCTGGCATTGGTGCAATTATTTTAATAGCAATAATGACAATCCAATCGAAATAGAGGAAATTAACATTAATACTTCTGGTATCGTTTGGGAATGTGGCTACTGATACTAACCCCTAAAACCGCTCCTAAACCGATTAACAGGAGCAGAAGTAACAATCGTGCTAATAACCTTTTCATGTCCCTGAAACTCATTTTCAAGGGAATAAAATGCTCCCGATAGGCTATCTACGATGTCATTAGTCGGGGGTGTTTTTTTGCTACCATCAAAACCCTGGCAGGCATTTAAAAACCGAGTGTTCCACGTCCCATCTCTTAAGATAAAGATTTGTCCCCGGCTGGCTGCTGTGGCTACTGGTAAAGCTCGCGTTAGCTTATCCCCTTGAGGTACGATCGCTTTAACATCATGGTTTGGATGATTTTCTCTAATTACATTAGTAATGGTATTTTCGACAAATTTACCGCTCGACCCCCCTTCCTGCTCCCATCTTACAGCTACAGTTTTCCCATCTAATTCAGCAGTATTTTTAAGCATTAATTCAACTTCCCCTACCTTTTTCTGTTCACAGATATTATCGGCAATCACATAAGCAAATTCCTTAATCTCAGTTGAATCTGACAATGTGTTCTTAATTCTTTGGTATTTGTAAACAAGAGTGCCACTGGTATAACAATGATAGTTTTCGGCATTTTCTTTGGCAGTTGCCGCTAAATCCCAGAATCTTACTTTACCTATTAACTTCCAATCATCGGGTATTTTATCGAGAATCTCAAACCAAGTCCGATCAAATACTGTACCAGCTTCATATTTAATCTTCCAGTTGCCTCTAAGAAGCCTTTCTCGTTCAACTTGATGAAGTGAATAAAGGTTAGCTAAGTAGGTAGGGTTAACTTTTATCAGTTCTCTATTATCAAAAATCGTGGCAGGAATAAAAGTAAAACTCTTGATTAAGTCTTCTGGTTTAATGCTTATTTCTTCATTTAATAAAAACTTTTTTTGAATATCATTAGGAATCATTTCAAAAAGCTTATCTTTAAGACTAAATTTATCAATTAATTCTTGTTTATTATCAGCCCAATAAACCGTATCTCCCTGCCTAATAAAGTATCGAACTATTCCCGACCTTTCTTCAATAGCATAACCGTCTTTTGGGTTGATCCACCAAGAGATAAAACTAGCTACCCATGAATCAGCGTCGGGGTTACAGGTTGCTCTAACAGAGGGTTTAATTCCTGATACAGACCGGTTTCTAGAGAGAAGATAGAAAAACTGTTCCTGCGTAAAATGGGTTAGTTCGTCAAAACCGATCCTAGTAATCTGAGAGCCTTGATAAATATGCACGGTTTTTTCATGCTGTAAATGCCTAAAAGATACCCTAGCACCACTAGGAAACCGCCATTCAAGACTAGGCTTTTCTATAAAAGTACCCTTGATAGGATAATAGATTTTACGACTTTCATCTACTAATCCCCCAGCTTGAGTAAATTCAGGATAAGTCCGGCGAAACATGACAGCCCGGTAATCAGGATTGTCAATATATTCTTGACGAACAAAATCAGTTAATAAGGCTCTGGTCTTTCCTGCTCCTGCGGCTCCACCGAATATAATTACATCAGCGTCAATTTTTCCAAATAAAGCTTGTTTTCCCTCTTGTAATTGAGGGAAAACAATTTCTTCTTTGGTGTTAACAAGTCGATATTTTTCGGTCGCTGTTTTTATCTTTGAGAGATTTCTATAAGATAGTTTCATTTTCTAAATTACCTTTATTTGTTGGCTGTCCTATCAGGTTCCCGTCGGGGTCGATTGCGGCCAACCCATTTTTTTGTAAAATACTAATAGCATATTCTACAGTGTCAAGCCCTAATGCTTTTTCTACTATTTCCGTGACAGCTTTAGTCATGATCACAGCGTCTTTGTGACTCCAATTACCGTTAGGGTCGTCTAGCGAACGATTGTTTATCTCCTCGCTTTTTTCGAGTGTTCTAAACGCATTCCTTATGCTTTTATCTGTTATTTGCTTTAAAATTCCATCTCTATAAGCCTCTTGATCTTGTATCTTTTTAAGCCAATATGCTTTAGCTCGATCTTCCCATCGATACATTTTATAGGCTAATTGCCATTGTTCCGGAATAGTAATACTGCGTTTACTTTCAGTCTTTGGAATATCTTCACCTGCCGACGCAGCGCAATCATTAAAAGCACGATTTAATGATCTGTACCCCGCGGGAAGATGGACATAAAAAGCTTGAAATTTTTCAAACCATTGGGCCATTTCGTAGGGTTGTCTTTCCCAAATGGGATAATGCCCAAACTCGATAGGTACGTTTGGTATTAGATTATCAAACCGACTAGCCTTGCCTGATACAGGGCTTTTAGGGGTTGGGGTTGAGTTATTTGGGGGTACTTTTTTTCGTCTTGGCATTAAACTAAAATGTAATCTCGATTAATCAATATTATGCCAAATTGATAAGTTTTGTGCCGTGTAACCAAAAAATAAACCGATAAAATTAAGTTGATCTAAAGGAACAACCTTTTATAGTAGTTAAAAATGCTTAGTGATATTCTCAACGGTGATAATCAATAAGAATGGACGTATAACAACCAAATATGCTGAAAATCGGCAATAAATCGGACAATCAGTCCAGTACAAAAGTATCCACAGTGACACTTGATAAACTGTCACTCTTTATAAACTGTCACTCTTTGGTAACAATTACCAAAGAGTTCGAGTATTGTATCTTTCATCGTAACTACCTTCCACTAAAAAGTTTGAAGCTATTGCCACGGACAACATAAAAAGATTATGGTTTTTTTGAAGACATTTAGGAATAGAAATGCCTGTTACTATTAAAAACATACTTGTTGCTATATTAAATTTAAGCTGATCCAACCAATTACGTTTTTTAGTTGGGTTTTGTATGTTACTTAACAATAAATCCATTTTACCATTCTTGATAGTTTTATTATAAAAATTTTTCAATACCGTTGATTTAGGGTTTTGTCTTGCTTCGTTTACTAAGTCATTAACATATTTCTTGGCTTCATCAGGTAAATTAAAAAATTT
>Ga0208722_1000308_pt1 | contig 13913 bp, 16 predicted proteins | sample LakMenEpi21Sep11_FD_150722 | JGI IMG/M metagenome (GOLD analysis project Ga0208722, IMG submission 150722) | Freshwater microbial communities from Lake Mendota, WI - 21SEP2011 deep hole epilimnion (SPAdes) | ecosystem: Environmental > Aquatic > Freshwater > Lake > Epilimnion/Euphotic zone ... | reverse complement strand
TAACGTAAAGTCAATCCCTTTTATAGAGATAGTTTTACATCGTAGTATTACAAGTACAAGGAAGTCCTAAATTTTTTATTAAAAACCGTAAAACATTGATATTCAATGTTATTACACAGAAAACTATTGTCTTATTTAATACTTAAAAACATGAAAAAATTAGTTTACACCATCGTAATTATTACTTTATTCGTTACATTTACATCATGTACCGCGGATGAAATAGAAAACCCAAAACAAAAAACAACAATGCAATCCCAATTGGATGGCTCAACACAAAAAGCTGGCGATATTGAACCACCACCACGATCAACTCCAAAACCATAAATTATACTATTTAAGTTCTCAAATGGCATTTTTTAATATCACTTGAGAACTTAAATTATTTTGTAAATTTGAAAAAAAAATTCTTGAAAAAAATCATTTACATAATTTTTATATTCTTTTTTATTTGTTGTAATAAAAATAAAAGTGATGAATCTAAAAGTACAGGGAATGATTCGATAACTGACAATTTAGACCCTGCTTTTATTGAATTAAAATCTAAACAATACGATACTGTAGTTCGAAAAGAACTTAAAGAACTTGCCGTTAAATTTGTCCATAATAAAAAAAATTATTTTGAAATATATAAATATATTGATGAAAAATCAACCATAGTCAACGATCCATTTGGTAAAATTGAAGCAAATACTAATTTAGGAATTTATTATTTCAATAAGTTTCAAAACGATAGTGCTTTTTACCACTTTTCAACGGCGGAAAAAATTTCTAGAAGTCAAAAAGGCAATCCTTTTATGGGCGCTATTCTCCATAGTAAAGCAGATTTACTTTGGTGTCAAAAGAATTTTACCGAAGCAGAAAGTATGGCAATTAAAGCACTAAAAATTGCAAAACAAAGAAAAAATAATGATTTAATATTTAGCTGTTACATAACTATTGCTAATTCATTAGTGGGATTGAATAAAAATGAAGAAGCACTAAAGTATTACGATAAAGCTTTAGAGGCGGTTGAGCGGGTTGATTCTACAGTAAATAAATTGGTTTGGAAAGCAGCAACATACAATTATATTGCTCATATTTACCAGAAAGAAAATAATTTTAAAGAAGCAATAAAATACTCCAATCAAGGATTGAGTTTTGACAATTTTAAGCAAACTGATCCTTCAATGTATTGTTATTTAATCAATACCATTGCCTACTCCAAATTCAAACTTGGCGAAAAATCTGTCGTAAACCAATTCAACGAAACATTAAAAATTGGCGATAGCATTCAAAGTATTCCCATTCAAATTACAGCCAAAACGTATTTAGGCGAATTTTATTTAGCTCAAAAAGATACGTTAAAAGCAAAAACTTATTTGAAAGACGCACAGTTGCTTTCTCATAAAAACAATATTTTTGAAGATGAGTTGAAGATTTTGCAACTTTTAGCACTTGCTAATCCTCAAAACGAATCTTTCTATTCTAATAGATACATCGAACTTAATGATAGTTTACAAAATATTGAACGCGCCACTCGAGATAAATATGCGCGTATCGAATTTGAAACCGATGAAATTAGTCAGCAGAAAAATGTAGTAGAATCCGAAAATGATAAACTAACGCAACGTATTTGGGTTATTTCGGGATTTACGTTTTTAATTTTATTGGTTGTTGTTTTATGGTTTTTGAATAAATCGCAAAAAAACAAAACTAGAGAATTGCTTTTTAAACAAGAGCAACAAAAAGCCAATGAAGAAATTTACCAATTGATGTTGAACCAACAACAAAAAATTGAAGAAGGCAAGCAAATTGAAAAACGAAGAATCTCCCAAGAATTACACGATGGTGTAATGGGAAGATTGTCGAGCATCCGATTGAATTTATTTGTACTTAACAAAAAAACAGATCAAGAAACAATTAATAAATGTCTCGAATATATTAAAGACATCCAAGCAATTGAAAAAGAAATTAGAACCATTGCCCACGATTTGAATAAAAATTTATTTTCAGACAGTTCCAATTTTAATAGTATTGTTGAAAATCTTTTTACAGCTATTCAAAACCATACTCAAATCAATTTTATACTAAATACCGACCAGCGCATCGATTGGGAAACAGTAAATAACAACGCTAAAATAAACAGTTACAGAATAATTCAAGAAGCGCTCCAAAATATTGATAAATATGCCAAAGCTCAAACGGTAACCATTACCATGTCTAAAAAAGACGACGCAATTTCAATTGAAATTAAAGACGACGGCATTGGTTTTAACATGAAAATTGCGAAAGACGGTATCGGATTAAAAAATATGCAAAAAAGAATGGAAGACATTGGCGGCACTTTTGAAATCGAATCCTATCCTAAAAAAGGGACAAAAATAAATTTGTCTATTCCGATTTAGTTTTATACTTTCACACAAAGTTAAAATTAACGGTATGCTGTACAAAATTTTAATGGTTGATGATCATCCTTCTCAAATTGATGGCTACAAAGCAATTTTACAATACAATACCAAAAATATAGAAATTGAAACAACTACCTGTTTTAATTGCGAAGAAGCATATCACATAATAACTAATACTTCCAACCCAGTTCGTTTTGATTTGGTATTTCTCGACCGAAGTTTACCGCCTTACTTAGACAAAAAGATAAAATCGGGCGAAGACTTAGCGCTTTTATCTCGCAAACATTGGCCAGAAAGCAAAATAATAATGCTAACGTCTCATTCCGAAGCGTTTATATTATATGACATTGTGCACAAAGTACGACCAAACGGACTTTTAATTAAAAGCGATTTTGATGGCGATGGCTTATTGGAAGCTTTTGATGCTGTTGTTGAAGGAAATACCTATTATACTGAAACAGTTAGAGAGAGTATTAAAGAGCGTTTACTTTCTCAAGGACTTTTAGACAGTGTTGATCGTCAAATAATAACCCTAATCTCAGAAGGGTTTCAAATTAAAACCATTGCCGAAACCATGAATTTGTCTCAAGACACTATTAAGAAGCGCAAAAGCAAAATAAAAGACTTACTAGGCATAGACAAAGGCAATGATGAAGATATTCTTAAAGAATGTCGGCATCTTAGATTGATATAAATTTTCAAGATTAAAATTTTAACTTTTTTTACACTTTTAGTGTACTACCGCCTTTTAAGGTTGTAGTAGTTTTGACATAACAAATTACTCGAGAATTTTTTGTTACAAAAAACAATTATTAAAAAGATCTGAAAGGGTTTCAGATTTAAAAAACTTTAAAATTTTATTATTATGAAAAAATTATTATTTGGCTTAATTGCCACAGTTATGTTAGGTTTAAATGTTAATGCTACTGAAGTAATTACAAAAAACACTACAAACCAAAACGAAGCGGACTTGGCGAGAGCTAAAGTTATAATCAGTATTGATTGGGGAAGAAAGTCAAGAGATTGTTCTGGATTTGGAATTTGCTCAATTACAATTACTGTAGAACTTGAACCGACTGAAATTTCTTTCAGAGGGACGTCTAATGACAAAGGTAATTTATCCTTAGAATTAAGTGATACAGGACTTAAAAATTTAAGAAGTACTTTTGGATCTAATACAATTATATTAGAAGAAGACTACACTTTAACAGATGAAGCTTGTAAGGCTTTAGAGCTTAGACCAGGGTATACTATAAAAGCAGGTAAGTATACGGTAAAAAGTGTTGGAAAAGGACTATATGCAGTAGTGTTATAAGAAGATTTTTTTAATTAGGCAAGTGAAAACTAAAAACTCATTTGCCTAATTATATATTTAATAAATTACATCTATTTTTAAAAATAAAGAAACATGAAAAACCTATTTTATATAGCTGTAGCATTACTATTGCTAACAAGCTGCAAATCTCTATTAAAAAAATCGTATGCCGTTAAAGATCCAAAGTTGGAAGATCAAGTTTCAATAAAGATGTTCTTACATAAGAAAAAAATAGATACCTCAAATGTTTATATTTTTAATAATTTAATGGCGTATGCCGGGGCTTCTAATCTGAAGTTGTTATCCATTCCAGATGCTGTTTTTTTTAATAAAGAAGGTTTTTTTGTGAGTTATAAAAAATCCGCTACCGACTGTAACGCAAAAATAGATGGATTCATTTCCGATTTAAGTTCGTTTTCTCAATTACCAAAAGACGAAACTAAAAAAATGGATGATTTAGTTGCTTTAATTAATAATAACAACAATACGATTCCAACCAAAGCAGATATAAATGTGTTTATTACTTGGGCAGTTTTTGCTGGAAAATTAAATGATGAGAAAGCATTTGAATGGGTAAAACTACTTAATGATGCTAAAAAGAAAGGAATAAATGTAAATTATTATCTTTTAAATTGTGACTTTCAAAAAAGCTGGAACCTTTCTAAAGAAGAAAAAGAAGGAATCGGAATAAAAGAATAATCAAGACCCTTTATAAAATACAAGACAACATTGAGTTGTCTTTTTTTATGTCCAAATAAGCCAAATTTTTTAATCACGGTTAATTTATAAAATACATGCTTTAACATTTTTTACACTTTTAGTGTAAATCCAAAACGTTCTTTACCTCTAATTTTACAACATCAAAGCAATACAAATAAATACCCCCTAAAGAAAAGAGCATGAAAAAGTTAGCCATATTGCTATTCGTGATTATTGTTTTTATTATGCAAGCCAATACACACAAAAAAAGTACAGGTTTGTTAAAAACTCAAATTAGTAAAGAGCATCCAGGAAACGAAAAAGCCAACGCTCAACTGCTTTTCGCTTCTATAAAAAAGAGAAACCCAAGCCCGACGGATTGGAAGTTTAAGTGGTTCAGCAGCTACAACAAATACATTCGCTGAAACTTGAAAAAACAAAAGGATGCAAAAGGCAGCAATTGGATTGCATTATTAAAATGGCTCTTTTAGAGTAAAAAGTAATATTTAAAATTTAAAAACATGATAAAGCTAATAATCACAGCCACCACATTGCTTTTAACAATGGTAATGTCAGCACAAACTAAAACCAAAACCTTTAGTGAAGATATTCGCGGAATGAGTTGTAAGGGCGGTCTTGGAAGATGCGTCACCGAAACAATAACAGAAAATAAAACAAACAATATGAAAAACTTTAATGTCATAAAACTTTCTCCCTATAGTATGATTCTCGAAATAGATTTGAATAATCTAAGTGTTGAAAATCAGAAGTTATTTTTTGGTAAAGAATACTCCAAAATTGCGCCAAACGAAGAATTGGTTTTTTTACAAGATCAAGATTTTATTTTTGACATCAATACAATACTCTATTTAGAACTTGATCCAGGATATCGTCTGTTAAAAAGAGGAAGTTATCCTTTAGAAATTACAAAAGATAAAGTACATGTTACTCTTGCTTTATCGCCCTACAGATAGATTATTTTAAAAAATTAACTCATGAAAAAAGCAAAATATACCCTGGTTTTACTACTTCTGTTTGTAAAAGCAACTGCTTTTTCAATTGTAGACAATGACAATCCGAATGTTTTAATAACCGAATTGTTAAACGAAATTAAAGCAATAAATCATAAATACGAATTGTTATTGGATGACAAACAATACCAATTAAAACAAGTAAATGAGGCATTATGTCTAGCCATTAGTACCGAACAAAAAGTGGATTTATTAGTCGAAAAAGACCGAATTAAAAATGAAATTTTCGAGTTAAAAGTAGAAAGTTCAGGAGAAATTTCTAAAATTCGTTATTTAAAAGGGTTGCAAATTATCAAAATTCTATATGAAAAAGTTTTGAGTTTAGACCATCATTTTGCTTCGGTAAGAACCTTAAATGAAATCAATAAAATATCGAATCCCAATCAATATCCCGAATATGAAAAATTGAAAGATTTGGTATCGTCTAAAAAAGATAAAAAAAACGGATATGATTTAACGTCTGTTCTAGGAACCAATACTATTGTTTCTGTCGTGCAAACCTTTACCAATATGCTTGGTTCTTCAATGTCTAAAGACGAAAAAGAAAAAGAATTGGCAAATGTAGATTGTATTCTCGATTTTACGCTTCGCATGCAAAACGATTTGAATACCATCTATTTTGAAACGGCTTTTCTTCAAAAAAGCAACGACAAGATAAAACTCGATATCGAACTTTTATTTAAAGATTATACTAAACCTATAAATTACGCAGCCACTTTAGAAAACTGTCGCACCAGCGATGATTGGGAAACGGTAACGCAAAAAATGGAAGAATATTTAGCAACAATGAAAAAAGCAACTGGAACGGCACAATACAAAATGCAGGTCAACCTCGAGTTTCCAATTGATCGTTTGTTGCAGTTTATCACTCAATACAACAACTTTATTGATCAAGGCGGTAAATTTTATGAAAAATTTAAAATTATCCTCAACAGCTATGAAAACGAAAAACAATGCGAAACCAAATTGCCATTAGAATATAAAAAATTAAAAGCCGACATTGATGTGGCCATCGATAAATTCAACATTGCCTACAAACCAGTAGAAGTTAACGGAACAAAAATGAAAGAAATATTATATGGATTAAATGAATTTGATTGATGATTTCAAAACGAAGTAGTTAGTTAAAAATTGGATTGATTTTTATCTTTAAAAAACGACAAGTTTATGACTGTCGTTTTTTTTATGTACAATCACACATAAAATCAGTTCGTATATTTACAAAAGTCTATCTACATAATCTCAAAGGAAAATTAGTGTATCGTTTTGGGAAACGTTGGTGCGTTTCATGATTTGATGTAACGCTCTTAATCCGCCGTGAATGTCGCCAATGACTAATGTTCTATTCATTATTTTTATTGTATTTCATTTTCCTTAAAATGCGCATCGCTTCCTTAAAACTAAGATAAACTGTGGTGTTTTTTTGAGCTTTTAAAAGCGGTTTGGCTTCAATTAATTTGTGTTTGGCTTCCTCAAACCCATTCAAATAACAAATCATTAGAGTAGAAGGAAGATTCTCTAAATCCTTAACTTCTCTTTCAGAAATCGAAACCTCTTTATTTAACTTATCTAGCAATGCAAGATTCGAATTATAAATATGATGCAGCATTTTTTTGTTAAATGCAGGTGGTTCAAAAAGCATTTGATTTTCTATTTTGTAATAACCATTATCAAAAAAAGAGATTTTTTGCTGTTCTAATGGATAAAAACTTGTTTTGTCGTTTAATCCCAAAGGAACGTGTTCAATAATGGTGAAACTTTTCTCATCATATTCAATAGAAACCACATCTAGCGCAGAGTAAAATAGTTTTACTTGTTCGTTAATTAATTCAATGTCTACTCTTGAAAGGTAGGTAGTGTCTCTAATTTTTTTGGGATTTCCTGCCCAACAAATGACAAACAATTCTTTAAAAACTTTATACTGAGATATCATATCTCCATGACGTTCAATCATAAAATCCATTACACCGTCAAGCGTATAGGCAATACTGTTGCGCGAACTGTTTTCAATGCTTATTACCGTTTCAATATTCTGTTTCGAATAGGGTATTTTATCTTGTGTAGGCATTGAATTACTTCCTACTCTAACAAAAACGGAATTTGCTAAAATGGTATGAATATTTTTCTTGAAACTTGACGTTTTATGTTTTGGTTTAATCGTTACTAGACCAACAACCTTGTCTTTGGGCAAATTGGGGAATGGCACATTTTCGTATTGAATTTTTGGAGGATTTTCTAGATACGCATTGACCAAATTCTGAATGCGGCTATCGTCAAAAAAATCATCGCCTACAATTTCATTATCGTGGTCTTCCACACCCACAACGATATAGGAATTATTGGATGGGTTAGAATTTGATAAAGCACAAATGTGTTTTAAAAACTTGGCTTTCCCTTCTTTTGTGTGCAAATTCAACTGTCGCTTCTTGTCATAAAAACTACTCTCATCATTGTGAGCCAGAAGGTTTTTTATAAGAAGGCGTTTGTTTATCATGGTTTAGTTGCGGGTTGCGGGTTGCGAGTTCATTTGGAGTTTAAAGTTATGAGTTGAGAAACTTCAAAATCAAAACTATAAACCAGTAACTCGAAACTTTAAACTTGAAACCTTCAAATTTATTTATCAAATTTGCTACCCTTAATGTCGGATTTAACCAAATAGGCCATAAAAGAACCTATTTTTTTGCTTTCTGTAATTGTTTTGGCTTTCAAGAATTCAAATTCTTCTTCACTGATGTGTTTTCTGTCAAATGCTCTATATAATTGTGAGCGTAATTCTCCACATGAACCCTTAGAATAACTCAAAAACTGTATAAACTCTTTTCTTCCATTTCTCTCAAAACCCTCAGCTATATTATCCATTATAGAACCTGATGAACCATTCATTTGGTTACGTAATTCAAAATCTTTTCCGAGAGAAGAATTTTCAAATTTGTCCCAAACATCTTGACATATTTCTCTACCTAATTGCCAAATGTCAAGTTCTTCAAAAGTGTTTATCGTAGCCATATTTTTTAAAAATAAATATTTATAATTACAATTTTCGAGTTCTGATTTCTTTGAACTTTGAACTCGAAACTTTAAACCTTAAACTCGAAACCCGTAACCCGAAACTAATCAACCTTTTTTCCCATACTCTCCGTCCAAACAGCAAACCAATCTTCTTGATCTAAATCCAATTCAACGGCTTTCATCAGGGCTTGAATTCGAGCAATATTTACGGTGCCGGCAACAGGAATAATCCCAGCGGGGTGTTTTAAAATCCAAGCTAATAAAATAGTGTCAGAACCTAAATGGTATTTTTCTACCAATTGCACCAACAATTTTTTCAAGCGTCTGGTTTGTTCAATGTCTTCTCTAAAAACGGTTCCAAGAGGATTCCAAGACATCGGACGAATGTTGTGCAATTGCATATAATCTAGACTCCCATCCAACATAGATTCGTAATGTGTTGCCGAAAACTGAATTTGGTTGTAACTCACTTCCGTTTTTTGACGAATCAATTCGGTTTGTGAAGCTGTAAAATTGGATAACCCAAAGTCAATAATTTTGCCTTCTTTTTTTAATTGAGCAACCGCTTCCGCAATTTCATCTGCCACCATTAATGGGCTCGGACGGTGCAGCAATAAAACATCCAAATAATCCGTTTGCAGATTTTTAAGTGAGTTTTCTACTGACCAAATGATATACGCTTTTGAATAATCATAATGTTTAATCTTGTTAGCTCTACCATTCACATGTTGGATACCGCATTTTGAAACTAATTGAATAGTATTTCGATCAACCAAACTTTGCTTAAATGCTTTTCCAAAATCGGCTTCGGTGGTATAATTCCCATAAATATCGGCATGGTCAAAAGTGGTTATTTTATTTTCAACACAAACTTTGATAATATGAGCCATTTCGATTGTATTCAATTTTTTATCCCAAATTCCCCAATTCATGGTTCCGGCTATTATAGGCGAAAGTTTAGTTTGCATTTCGTTATTTTTTAATGTTGTATTAATAATATTTTGGGTTTTGGGTTTTTAAAAGAAATAGTATTTTTTTGCAAAAAAAATTCAAAACCCTAATCGGTCTTAAAATTATAAAAAGAAAATCATAAATCATCCTTAAAATTGGGATGTTTAATAAAGTTTTAACGCATTTTTAACATCTGTTACGGGATTAAATTTTGATTTTTGAAATGTTAAAATTTTGAACTTAATTGTATATCGAAAAAATAAAATTATGGAAGAGAATAGTACTGCTATAGACATAAGAGCAATCAATGAAAAAATTGAAAGAGAAAGTGCTTTTATCGATTTATTGACCATGGAAATGAACAAAGTTATTGTGGGTCAAAAACACATGGTGGAACGATTGTTAATTGGACTTTTGGGGCAAGGACACATCCTTTTAGAAGGGGTTCCAGGATTAGCAAAAACTTTGGCTATCAATACACTTTCGCAGGCGGTTCATGGAAGTTTTAGTAGAATTCAGTTCACCCCCGATTTATTGCCAGCCGATGTTGTAGGAACCATGATTTACAACATTAAAGCCAATGAATTTTCGATAAAAAAAGGACCCATTTTTGCCAACTTTGTTCTTGCCGATGAGATCAATCGTGCGCCAGCCAAAGTACAATCGGCTTTGCTAGAAGCGATGCAGGAAAAGCAAGTTACCATTGGCGACACTACTTTCAAATTAGACAAACCGTTTTTGGTTTTAGCCACACAAAACCCTATTGAGCAAGAAGGAACGTATCCTTTGCCAGAAGCTCAAGTGGATCGTTTCATGTTAAAAACTGTGATTGATTATCCAAAAATGGATGAAGAACGCATGGTGATTCGTCAGAATTTGAAAGGCGCTTATGAAAAAGTGAATCCAGTAGTTTCTGTAGAGCAAATACTTAAAGCACAAGAAGCAGTTCGCGAGGTTTATATGGACGAAAAGATTGAAAAATATATCTTGGATATTGTTTTTGCTACGCGATTCCCTGAAAAATACAAATTGGAGAGTTTGAAACCGCTCATTGGTTTTGGCGCTTCACCTCGTGGAAGTATCAACTTGGCGAATGCTGCCAAATGTTATGCGTTTATCAAACGTCGTGGTTATGTAATCCCAGAAGATGTGCGCGCCGTTGTGCATGATGTATTGCGTCACAGAATAGGAATTACTTACGAAGCCGAAGCCGAAAATGTTACTTCTATTGACATTATTAACAAAATTGTAAATGAAATTGAAGTACCTTAAATCAAAGTTGGCAGTGGTCAGTTTTAAGTGGTCAGTTATTTATATTTTTTAGAAAATTTTACTGAACACTAATTTCTGAACACTGAACACTATCAAAAAATGGAAACCAAAGACTTACTCAAAAAAGTTCGCAAAATAGAAATCAAAACCCGAAGATTGAGTGATCATATCTTTTCGGGTGAATACCATACGTCGTTTAAAGGTCGAGGAATGACTTTTTCCGAAGTGCGTCAATACCAATATGGAGATGATATTCGTGCTATTGATTGGAACGTTACGGCGCGATACAATGAAGCACACGTAAAAGTTTTTGAAGAAGAACGCGAATTGACCATGATGTTAATGGTGGATATATCCGGTTCGGAAAGTTTTGGCACCAAAAACCAATTGAAAAGTGAAATTGTAACTGAAATTGCGGCAACAATGGCTTTTTCGGCGACACAAAACAATGATAAAATTGGCTTAATATTATTCTCAGACCAAATCGAGTTATACATTCCGCCAAAAAAGGGGAAATCACATGTGTTACGCATCATACGCGAACTAATAGAATTTCAGCCCAAAAGCAACAAAACGGATTTGTCGCAGGCGTTAAAGTTTTTATCGGGAACGCAAAAAAAGAAAGCGATTGTATTTGTGATTTCGGATTTTATGGTAGATGATGATTATGAAAAAACATTAAAAATTGCGTCCAAAAAACACGATTTAACAGGAATTCGAGTGTATGACATTCGCGAAGAAAAAATGCCAAACATCGGCATGGTGGAAATGGAAGATGCCGAAACGGGAGAAATTTTGGTGGTCAATACGAGTTCTAAAAAAGCACGTTTGAGCTACGAAAAAGAATATCACGACAAAGTAAATTACTTTAAAGACATCTTTTCAAAATGTGGTTCAGGTACGGTGAATACTCGTGTTGACGAAAGTTATGTAACAAAATTGTTGAGTTATTTTAAATCGAGATAAAAATGTTTTACCACAAAGAACACGATGAAGGCGCAATGGTCACAAAGATTTTCCTTCGTGCGCATCGTGCTGACCTAGCGAACTTAGTGGTTAAATAACAATAAAATGAAAATTAAATTATACATATTATTTCTTCTAATATCAACCTCGCTTTTTGCCCAAAAAGTAACGACTTCTATTGATTCTACCAAGAAAAAAATCGGTGCCGAATTCAAGCTTACCTTGAAAACGGATGTCGATACATTGTCGAAAGTGAAATTTCCAAATGCCAAATTTTTTGGTGCTTTGGAAGTAATTCAGTCTTATAAAATTGATACCGTAAAAAACGGTGCTCGCTACGAACTGATAAAAAAATATGGCTTAACCCAATTTGACAGCGGAAAATATACCATTCCCAGAATTCCCGTTTTGATTAATGGTAAACCCTCTTTTTCCGATAGTATAAAAGTGGAAGTAAACGATGTAAAAGTTGATACGCTGAAACAAAAAATGTACGACATCAAAGACATTGCTAAAGTAGAAAGTCCGTTAGGTTCATGGTGGATTTATCTATTGATTTTGTTAGCAATTGGCGTAATTGGTTATTTCGTTTACAAATTCATCAAAAAAAGACAAAGCCAACCCAAAGTTGAAGCAATTGTTTATACATCGCCAATTGAAAAAGCAACCTCTTTATTGCAACAATTAGAAAAAAAAGAACTTTGGCAAAAAGGCGAAATCAAAAATTACTATTCGGAATTAACCGATATTGCCCGAAATTACATAGAAGAAGAAATACACATTCCGGCCATGGAAAGTACGACTTCGGAGCTGATTGAAGGGTTACGAAAAGCCGCCAAACTACAAAAATTAAAGCTTTCCAACGAAACCGTAGAGAATTTAGAAAAGGTTTTAAAACAAGCCGATTTGGTAAAATTTGCCAAAGTAAAACCGCTTGATTTTGAAATTGAAGAAGACAAAAAACGAATTTCTAGTTCTATAGTGACCATCCACAAATCAATTCCTGAAATTGTGGAGGATAATGATGAATTGGCACTTTGGAACGAACAACAAAAAGAATTGGCTCGAATTCAAAAACTGAAAAAACAAAAACGAGTTAGAATCATCACCACAATTGGAATTGTTCTTGGAATGCTGATGCTATTTGTTTTGGGACTCATTTATTTCAAAGGTTTTGACTATGTGAAAGATAATTTCCTTGGTCATCCTACCAAAGATTTAGTTGAAGGCGAATGGGTTTTTAGTGAATATGGCAATCCAGGTGTAAAAATTGAAACGCCAAAAGTGTTGAAACGAATGGATGCTTCCAAAGCACTTCCAAAAGATGCTGCCGCTTTAATCAAAGACATGCAACTTTTTGTTTACGGTAGCATGTTAGACGATTTTTACATCACGGTTGCTACCTCATCCTTCAAGCAAGAAGTACAATTGGATTTGGATAAAGCTGTCGAAGGTTCGCTTAAAGTAATGGAAAGTCAAGGTGCACAAAACATTATTGTAAAAACAGAAGAATTCGATACACAGCAAGGCATAACGGGCAAAAAATCGTATGGAACAATGACCATTTTGGACAAAGTAAAAGGCAAATCGACCAAAATGTATTATGAAATGTTAGTTTTTGGACAAAATAACGGTTTACAACAAATCTTGATTTTGCATAGAGAGGATGATAAATACGGGCAACAAATTGGGGAAAGAATATTGAATTCGGTTGAATTAAAAGTAACGCAATAATGCTAAAAGAAGTGAGTTTTTTAAATCCTGAATTTTTCTGGTTGTTTTTATTGCTTCCAGCAGCTATTTTATGGCATATCTGGAAAAGAAAACAGCTTTCGGCAACTTTGAAAATAAGTTCAGTAAAAGGTTTTAAAGCACAAAAATCATGGATTGCCAAATTAAAACCCTATTTATTTGTGTTGCGATTATTGGCTTTAAGTTCATTGATTATTGCTTTGGCACGACCAAGAAAAGTAGATATTAGCAGCCAAACCAAATCTACGAAAGGAATCGATATCGTGATGGCAATTGACGTTTCGGGAAGTATGTTGGCCAAAGATTTGAAACCTAACCGAATGGAAGCGCTAAAAAAAGTGGCCACTCGTTTTGTGGAAGGAAGACCAAATGATAGAATAGGAATTGTGGTTTACGCTGCCGAAGCTTACACAAAAAACCCTGTTACTAGTGATAAAGCAGTGGTACAAGAATCCTTACGAGGAATAAAATACGACAATGTCATTCAAGATGGAACTGGAATTGGAATGGGATTGACCACGGCCGTAA
>Ga0208722_1000306_pt1 | contig 13963 bp, 12 predicted proteins | sample LakMenEpi21Sep11_FD_150722 | JGI IMG/M metagenome (GOLD analysis project Ga0208722, IMG submission 150722) | Freshwater microbial communities from Lake Mendota, WI - 21SEP2011 deep hole epilimnion (SPAdes) | ecosystem: Environmental > Aquatic > Freshwater > Lake > Epilimnion/Euphotic zone ... | reverse complement strand
GGTAAAACAAGAGCAAGTATTGCTAGAACCCGCGATGCGAAATACAGCCCCTTGTATTTTATATGCTTCGCTAAAAATTCAAAAACAAAATCCAAATGCCGTGATGGTCGTTGCTCCAAGCGATCACTGGATTGAAGATGAAGATGAATTTTCACGAAATCTACAGCAGTGTTTTGATTTCTGTCAAAAAGAAAATGCTTTGATGACATTGGGTATCCAACCCACATTTCCTAACACAGGTTTTGGCTATATTGAATTTAATAAAAGCGATACCAATCCAATAAAAAAAGTAAATCAGTTCCGCGAAAAACCCGATTATGAAACGGCGAAATCATTCCTTGCGGCTGGAAATTTTCTTTGGAATGGCGGTATTTTTATTTGGAGTGTACAATCGATTACAGAAGCATTTGAGAAATTCCAACCCCAAATGAACGGGTTATTTCAAAACGGAATTGAAAGTTATAATACCTTAAATGAAAAGCAATTCATCAATGATAATTATGCCAATGCCGAAAATATTTCCATTGATTATGCCGTGATGGAAAAAGCACAAAACGTTTATGTGCTTCCGGCAACATTCGATTGGAATGACTTGGGTACTTGGGGACAACTTCATGAAAAATTAGAAAAAGATGAAAACAACAATGGTATTATTAATGCAAAAGTTGTGATGGAAAATGCTTCTAATAATATTGTCCGTTCCGATGCCAATAAAATCATTGTTATTGATGGTTTACACGATTACATCATTGTAGATAAAGAAGGTATTCTATTGATTTATCCGAAAAGTAAAGAGCAAGACATCAAGCGAATTACTGCTTTGGCAAATGAGTTATAAAAGGCAATGAACATTGTTGCTTTTTTATTCCTCTCTATTTTGTGCTTTTCTAATTTTTTTGAAAAGATTAGAAGAATATACAAAATCAACTATGGCTTCATTATCGGTTTTAAAAATTTCTTTTTTAGAACCTTCCCAAGCTAAAATGCCTTCTTTTAAAAAAATAATTTTCTCACCAATTTCCATTACGGAATTCATATCGTGTGTATTAATAACTGTAGTAATATCATATTCTACCGTTATTTCATGAATTAGGTTATCAATCAAAATCGCAGTTTTAGGGTCTAATCCTGAGTTGGGTTCGTCACAAAAAAGATATTTCGGATTGTTCACAATCGCTCTAGCTATCGCCACACGTTTTTGCATTCCTCCCGATATTTCGGATGGTTTTTTATGATTGGCATCAATTAAATTGACACGATTAATTACAAAGTTTACACGTTCTTTAATCTCTGCGGCTGATTTATTAGAAAACATTTTAAGCGGAAAACCAATATTTTCCTCAACTGTCATGCTGTCAAAAAGGGCGCTTCCTTGAAACACCATGCCAATTTCGGTACGTAATGTTCTTTTTTCATCAGCCGTTAGCTCTGAATAAATTCTGCCATCAAAAGAGATAGTTCCTTTATCTGGAGCGTGAATTCCCAGTAAACTTTTCAGCAAAACCGTTTTACCTGATCCACTTTGTCCAATAATTAAATTGGTTTTTCCTGTTTCAAAAATGGTAGAAATTCCTTTTAAAACTTTAGAATTTCCAAAAGATTTTTCTATGTTTTTTACTTCTATCATTTAGGTTAAGAGTAATTGAGTTAATATGTAATTCACCAAAATAATGGTAACAGCCGTCCACACAAAGGAAACCGTACTTGCTTTTCCTACCTCGAGTGCGCCACCTTTCATATAATAACCGTGAAAGGATGGAATGGTGGCTAATAATAAACCAAAAATAAATGTTTTTATAAAAGCATAGGCAACGTGAAATGGAATAAATTCTTGTTGTAATCCTATAATAAAATCATCACTAGAGCCAAATCCACCATAAACACTGGCAATAAAACCACCAAGAATTCCTAGAAACATAGCTATTCCAATCACAAATGGATACAGTAGTAATGCTATCATTTTTGGAAAAACCAAATAATTCAACGAGTTTACACCCATAACCTCCAACGCATCGATTTGCTCTGTAACACGCATTGTTCCTATGCTTGATGTGATAAATGAACCCATTTTTCCCGCCATAATTACGGAGATAAATGTTGGCGCAAATTCTAAAATTACCGATTGTCGTGTGGCAAACCCAATGAGGTATTTTGGAATTAAAGGATTGGTCAAATTTAAGGCAGTTTGAATAGAAACTACACCTCCAACAAAGAAGGATATAAATGCCACTATCCCAAGAGAATCTATTATTAAATCATCAATTTCTTTGAAAATTAATTGTCTCATAACCGACCATTTTGTTGGTTTGTTAAAGACTTCTTTCCACATCAAGAAATATTTTCCTATTTGAGATAAATAACGGATAAGCATCATTTTTTTAGTGTTCAGTTTACAGTCCAGATAGCTTTTAAGAGCAAAAAGTAAAAATAGTATATTTTATGTTATTGATGTTTTTAAAAGATAAAAATATGGTTATCTGTATTTAAATTATTTTTGTATTTTTAAATAAATGTTAGTTTAATTAACAAATATTGTGTAGGATTTAAATATAAAAATCTTGCTTTAGTATAAAAGAGTATTCCATTTTTTCTTTAACAAACAAGTTAATTTGAATGAATTGGTTTAATTTTAGTGAAATTTTTTAATGAGTTTGACCTATTCAATTAATAAGTAATTGATTTTCGTATATTTGTGATGCTATTTATCTAAAAGACATGCCTGAGATTTTTCGTTTTTTTGGAATGCGGTTTTTCTATTTTAGCAATGATCATTTGCCTATTCATGTACACATTAAAAATGCTGATGGCACAGCAAAATTCAATATTAGTCCTGTTGAGTTAATTGAAAACAAAGGAATAAAAAAGAAAGACCTTTTATTGGCTGAAAGTATTATTGAAGAAAACAAAGAATTAATAATCAATCATTGGAACGATTTTTATAAATCATAAAAGAACAAAATGGAAGCAAAAAAAATTTGGTTTGACAATGAATTTATTTTTGTTGAAACTAACGACAATAGAATTGGGAAAATGCCATTAGAGTGGTTTCCTCGTTTAAAAAATTCTACTATTGAAGAATTAGAAGCATATGAATTATGGGCTGATAATAGTTGGATTCATTGGGAATCTATAGGTGAAGATTTATCAGTTGAAGGTTTTTTTTCATTTAATAAAGATTTGCAACAAATTTTAACTAAATAAACTTTTCTTTCATTTTGCTAAGGCGATAATTTCGTATAAATTTTGCTTGTTCCTCCGTAACCAAAAGTGGTTTTTTTCCTGATTTTGCTTTCCAATATCCTTTTATATAATCAAAAAACAGTAACGGTTTTCTTTTCATCATCGCTAGTTTTGCCGATGCAATGGTTGTAATTAAAAATCCGTAACCTAAAGTATAAAATGCTTCTCCTTGTTTGTAACGAGCAGTTTTATTGTAGTTTGCGCCAGTGGGTTTTAAATGTTTGACTTTCAACGTTTCATCTGTTACCACTCTCCAATTGTAAAATTTGCAAAGTAATTCATCTACTGTGTCCCAACCCATGGCGGGTTTTAAGCCGCCAATTTGCTCAAAAGTTGCTTTTCTATACGCTTTAAAGGCACCGCGAATATGGTCTTTATCGGTTAAGTTTTCCAAAATCCAATCGCCATTTTTTTCGATGTAGGCAAATCCGCCCACCATTCCTATTCGTTCATCGGATTTAAAATGCGAAATGATAGTTTCGAAATAGTTAGTTGGAAAAATTAAATCAGCATCAGCTTTTACAAGAAAATCATAATTATCATCTAGCGTTTCTAATCCTTTTTGAAATGCCTGTATCACTTTGCTTCCCGGCAAATGTGTTGCATCTGAAGTTTTATTTACTAATGTTATCCAAGCATATTTTTCTGAAAATCCTTTAACGATTTTAGCTGTTCTATCGGTAGAATTATCATTAACAACAACAATTTTTGAAGGTAAAACCGTTTGCTCGACCAATGATTGTAAGGTTAAGGAAATGTGTTTTTCTTCGTTGTGAGCTGGAATGACGATGTAATATTTCATTTTTAAATTCCAATTTTTTAAATTCCAAATTCCAACTGATATGAACGAAATTTTGGAATTTGGGATTTATTTTTTGGGATTTCTTTCTGCATAAACCAAATAATATCTCGGCGTGAAATACCTCAATAAAGGGCGAAAACCAAATTTTTTCACAGGATGTGTAAACTTGATACGGTCCACGATTTTAAACCCCGTTTTTTCTAGTAACCAATCCAATTGCCAATCTTCAAATTCATGGTAATGTCTGTCCCATGTATCAGTTTTACTTTTGTAAGCCGAGGAAAACCACAAACGCAATGGAATGGATATTAACAATTTATCACATTTTACGTTTTCTAAAACCGTATAAGCGTTCAATAAATGTTCAAAAATTTCAAAAGCAGTAAATACCTGATACGTTTCGTTTTGCAGGGCGCTTTGGTCATTATCCAAGTCTTCTCCTTTGGTGTTTTTAACAGTATATCCATTTTCTTCCATAATTTTGGAGAATGGATTTGAAACTCCTAAATCGAAAATGGTTTCGGATGTCGTAATGTGTTTTTTTAGAAACTGAAGTGTAATGTTAAAGCGTTTACTCGGATAGGTTTTCTCGTACATGTAACAAGTTTGTGATTTATTGTTTTTGGTCTTTTCAAGGCAAAATTAACTATAAACCATAAACCATAAACTAAAAACAGTTAAAAATTACATTCGGTATACAATAGCATTTACATTCATACCAGCGCCAACCGAAGCAAACATAATAACATCGCCTTTGTTTAGTTCTTGGTTTTCAATTTCGCCTTTAACCATAGAGTCATATAACGTTGGAATAGTTGCAACGCTTGAGTTTCCGAGTTTGTGAATGCTCATGGGCATTATTCCATGTGGAACTTCTTTTCCATATAGTTTATAAAATCGATGAATTATGGCTTCATCCATTTTTTCATTGGCCTGATGTATCAGTATTTTTTTTACGTCATTAATAGAAATACCACTTTTATCAAGACATTCCTTCATAGCTTTGGGAACATTGCTTAATGCAAATTCATATATTTTTCTGCCATGCATTTTAATGTAGCGAACATCGGGATTATGTGTAGAATTAAATGATTTTCCAAAGTATAAATAGTTTGCTTCATCATAAGAAAATGTTGCAGATTCATGGGCAAGAATTCCGCCATCATCAGCTGTAGCTTCAACAATTGTAGCTCCTGCACCATCAGAATAAATCATAGAATCTCTATCGTGTGGATCTACCACTCTTGATAATGTTTCAGCACCAATGACTAAACATTTTTTTGCCATTCCAGCTTTTATAAATGCCGTCGCTTGAATGACTCCTTCAACCCAACCAGGACAACCAAAAAGCATATCATAAGCAACACATTTTGGGTTTTTAATTCGTAGATTATGTTTCACTTTAGAAGCTAAACTCGGTAACATATCGCCTTGGATAGCTCCTTTTTTTACATCGCCAAAATTATGAGCAAAAATTAGATAATCTAAAGTTTCTGGGTCAATCTTGGCATTTAGAATAGCTTTTTTTGCTGCAATTGTTGCGATATCAGATGTCTGTAAATCATCTGAAGCATATCTGCGTTCTTCAATTCCAGTGATTTCGAGAAATTTTTTGGCTACTACATCATTCGGATGCGGAAACGGAGTTCCGTCATCATTCAAAAAAACGTGTTCAGCAAAATTTTTATTAGATACTATTTCAGTTGGGATATAGCTTCCAGAACCTGTTATTTTTATATTCATTGCTTAGTTTAATCAAAATAAACTGTAAATTTAAAGATAATTAATCAATTAATAACACAATAATTACTATGCGTGCATACTATTATCAAATTATCATTTAAAACCAATATATTTATTAATAATGCAACACTAAACTTTATTTTGCGCTATTTTAATTTGCATAATAGTGGCAATATTCAAAGCTTGTGTTTTGATTTGCTCTGCTTTTTCACCTCGAAAGTTTTCGTCAACGGCAGTATTGAAATGATGTAACCATATTTTAAATAATTCAGGAGATAAATATTCTTTGGCATTTACATCCAAATGGATTTGTGTTAAATTATTTGTATAACCACCTGTTCCTAATATGACTTGTGACCAAAAAGTAACTAAAATAGGTAAGTGCTCTTCAATTTTTATTTTAACCACATCAGTAAAAATATAACTTATTGAGCTGTCTGAAAGCAGTTTTTTGTAGAATTCGTCTACTAACAAATACAAGTCACTTTGGTTTTGAATATCGTTCATTTTTAATGTTTAAAGTTTAAAAATTGTTTAAGGGTTTAAAGTTAATCTGAACAACTTTAAACCCTTAAACAATTTTAAACAAATCTAAAACTTATATGTAAGCTTCAATTGGAGCACAACTGCAAACTAAATTTCTGTCGCCATAGGCCTCATCTGCCCGACGAACTGTTGGCCAGAATTTATTATCCGCTACATAATCCAACGGGAATGCCGCTTGTTCACGAGTATAAGGATAAATCCAATTATCGGTAGTGACCATCATTAAAGTGTGAGGCGCATTTTTCAAAACATTGTTAGGGTTTTCAATGGTGGCAGCTTCAATTTCTTTTCTAATTGCAATCATTGCATCACAAAAACGGTCTAATTCTTCCAAGTTTTCACTTTCAGTAGGTTCAATCATCATCGTTCCTGCCACAGGGAATGAAACGGTTGGTGCGTGAAATCCGTAATCCATTAATCGTTTGGCGATATCGGTTACTTCAATACCTTTTTCTTTAAATGGACGGCATTCCAAAATCATCTCGTGTGCCGCGCGACCCATCTCTCCAGAATATAAAGTATCGTAATGACCGTTTAATTTTTCCTTGATGTAATTCGCATTCAAAATAGCGTATTCTGTAGATTTTTTCAAACCTTCAGCACCCAACATGCAAATATAGCCGTATGAAATTAAACAAACCAAAGCCGAACCCCAAGGTGCTGCAGAAATAGCTGTGATAGCATTCTCGCCACCAGTTGGAATTACAGGATTTGTTGGCAAAAACGGAACTAATTGTGGTGCCACGCAAATTGGGCCAACTCCGGGACCACCGCCACCGTGAGGAATGGCGAAGGTTTTATGTAAATTTAAGTGACAAACATCAGCGCCAATGGTTGCCGGATTTGTTAAGCCCACTTGGGCATTCATATTGGCACCATCCATATACACTTGTCCACCGTGATCGTGAATGATTTGTGTAATTTCTTTAATGGCACTTTCAAAAACGCCGTGGGTTGATGGATAGGTAACCATCAGACATGATAAATTAGCAGAATGTAGAATTGCTTTTTCACGTAAATCATCAACATCAATATTTCCGTTATCCAATGTTTTTGTTACCACAACGTGCATTCCAGCCATGGCAGCCGAAGCTGGATTAGTACCGTGAGCAGAAGATGGAATTAAAGCAATGTTTCTGTGAAAATCGCCACGTGATTGATGATAGGCACGAATAACCATCAATCCTGCATATTCACCTTGCGCACCAGAATTGGGTTGTAAAGAGGTACCGGCGAAGCCAGTAATTACATTTAATTGTTGCACTAACTTAGTCAACATTTCTTGATAACCTTGCGCTTGGTCTAACGGTGCAAACGGATGAATGTTGTTCCATTGCGCCATACTTAAAGGCAGCATCTCAGCAGCCGCATTCAATTTCATGGTACATGAACCTAAGGAAATCATGGAATGATTTAAAGCCAAATCTTTGCGTTCTAACATTTTGATGTAACGCATTAAGGCCGTTTCTGAATGGTATTTGTTAAAAACATCATGTTGTAAAAAGGTGGATGTTCTTTGCCCCACCCCAACTCTCCCCAAAGGGGAGGGAGATGAAACAGGGGTAAATTGATTTCCTGAAACTTTAGCAAAAATCGAGGCTATTTTATTTACATCACTAATATTTGTTGTTTCGTTTAATGAAATGGAAACCGTATTTTCATCTATATAATAGAAATTCACTTCGTTTTGTTCGGCAATTGCTGCCACTTTTTTAGCATCTGCTTTAATAACTATGGTATCAAAAAAGGCAGTATTGGTTTGATAATAACCCAATTTCTCTAACAATTCTTCTAATGTTACTGCCATTGTGTGTACTTTATCGGCGATATATTTTAACCCTTTTGGGCCATGATACACGGCGTACATTCCAGCCATAACAGATAATAAAACCTGTGCTGTACAAATATTAGAAGTAGCTTTATCACGTTTGATATGTTGTTCACGAGTTTGTAACGCCATGCGAAGTGCACGATTACCGTTGGTATCTATCGTTACACCGATAATTCTTCCTGGCATCGATCGTTTGTATTCGTCTTTAGTAGCAAAATAGGCCGCGTGTGGACCACCATAACCTAATGGAATTCCGAAACGTTGTGTAGTTCCAAAAACAACATCTGCACCCATTTCTCCTGGCGGGGTTAGTTTTACTAAACTCAAAATATCAGCTCCAACGGCAATTTTTATTTCGTTAGTTTTCGCTTTGGCAATGAATTTAGCATAATCATGAACTTGACCAAATTTACCAGGATATTGAAGAATTGCCCCATAGAATTCATCGGAAAAATCGAATTCTTCATGGTTTCCAATCACTAATTCCACCCCAATTGGAGTAGAACGAGTTTGTAAAACCGACAATGTTTGTGGTAAAATCTCTTCAGAAACGAAGAATTTACAAACATTATTTTTCTTTTGGTCACGGGTTCTGACATCAAATAATAACGCCATCGCTTCTGCGGCAGCAGTACTTTCGTCAAGAAGTGATGCATTGGCAATCTCCATTCCAGTTAATTCGATAACCATCGTTTGAAAATTTAGAATTGCTTCTAAACGACCTTGAGCGATTTCTGCTTGGTAAGGAGTATAAGCGGTATACCAACCTGGGTTTTCAAAAACATTTCTTTGAATTACCGCCGGAATAATCGCTTGGTTATAGCCCAAACCGATATATGATTGGAACATTTTATTTTTATCGCCTAACTTTTTTATGTGGTTTGCAAATTCATATTCGGTCATGGCAGGTTCTAAATCTAAATCTGTTTTCAAGCGAATATCACTTGGAATAGTTTCAAAAATAAGCTGCTCCATTGTTTCAGCACCAATAGTTTTAAGCATGTGATTTAGGTCGTTCTCACGTGGACCAATGTGGCGTAATGCAAATGCGTCTGTTCTCATTAAAAAAGTAAGTTCTAAAGTATGTTTAGTTGTGTTTGTTTCGATGAAAATCGGTATTGATTTTAACACCAGCAAAAGTAAATATTAAACTCTTATTTTTTGATTAAATAGCTGTCAAATTTCGTGATTTTTTCAACTAAAAACGCTTCTTATTAACAGTTTGATTAGTTTTGTTGAATGCAAATTTTAAAGCGACTTATCGACTTTTATATTCAATCCTCACTGCACGTTGGTTTGGCGGTAATGTCATTAGTTTATGTAACTGTTTTTTCCAATGATATGTGTAAACATATTGTGTATCCAAGTTGTGTTTTTTTTGGAACTGTATTGGGCTATAATTTTTTAAAATATTACAAAGTAATTACTATTAATAATTTTTTTTCGAAGAAATATTGTGGCATTTTGGTCATCAATATATTGGCTTCAATAGGTTTTTTGTATTTTTTTTTATGCTTAAAACAAAGCATTCAATGGCATATTTTAATTTCGGGAATATTTGTTTTGATTTATACTTTTTTACGAAAATACGGCTGGATAAAATTGTTTTTGGTGAGCTTTGTAGTAACCTATATCACCGTTTATATTCCTTATCAATCGGTTAAATGGTTGCCTATTGATTATTATATCAATTTGGTACAACGTTTTATAATTATAACAAGTTTACTCATTCCATTTGAAATAATGGACAGTAAGACAGATGCAATAACTATGAATACATTGCCACAATTATTTGGAATTAATAAATCAAAAGTCTTTGGAGTTTTACTGGTAATTCCGTTTATAGTATTAGAATTTTTAAAACAAAAAGCTGATTATTTGGTAATTCCAATTGGAATTATAACAATCTTGTTCATCAATTTCACTACTTTAGAAAGAAGTAAATACTACACCTCTTTTTGGGTGGAAAGTGTACCGATTTTATGGTTGAGTTTACTTTCACTTTCTTATAATATATCATTTTGGTGAATATAATCACTGAAAAATATATAATATTGGTGAATATAATCACTAAAATATATATAAATTTGGTGAATAGAAAATAATTTTATACTTTTGTTGAAAGTTTAAAAATATGATAAATAGAGATTTAACTAATGTTGTACTTCAAAAGTTGCATAAGGGTAAAGTTATTGTGCTTATTGGTCCAAGACAAGTTGGTAAAACCACTTTGATTAATGCTTTATTAAATGATAAAGAATATTTGTTTTTGGATGGTGATGATAATTCTGTGTCCGATTTACTTTCTAATGCGAATACGGAACAGTTAAGAAGTATTATTGGAAATTATAAGTACGTTTTTATTGATGAAGTGCAGCGGATACCAAATATTGGTTTGAAGTTGAAAATTATGGTTGATCAAATTGCAGCTGTTCAAGTAATAGTTTCAGGTTCATCTGCTTTTGATATTAATAACACAACGCAAGAACCATTAACAGGACGAAAATTTGAATACCAACTATTTCCCATTTCGTGGAGTGAATTTGAAAATAATGTTGGTTATATCAAGGCACATCAACAACTAGAATTGCGTATGCTTTTCGGAATGTATCCAGATGTAATTAACAATTTTGGAAACGAATATGAGATTTTGAAAAACTTAGTTTCAAGTTATTTGTATAAAGATATTTTGGCTTTAGCAGGCATTAGAAAATCTAATGTTTTAGAAAAAATTCTTCAAGCGTTGGCATTGCAAGTAGGTAGTGAAGTGAGCTACAACGAAATTGCGCAATTGGTTGGTGTTGATAAAAATACCGTGAATAATTATATCGATTTGTTGGAAAAAAGTTTTGTGATTTTTAGACTAAATAGTTTTTCTAAAAACATACGAAACGAGATAAAAGCCAATAAAAAAATCTATTTCTACGACAATGGTGTACGAAATATGGTTATTGGAAACTTCAATAATCTAGCACTTCGACAAGATAAAGGTGCATTGTGGGAAAATTTTATGATTGCCGAAAGGATGAAGCATTTGTCTTATTCGCAAAGCAATGCCAAACCTTATTTTTGGAGAACTACAACCCAACAAGAAATTGATTATATAGAGACCAATGCCGATGCAGTAAGTGCATTTGAATTCAAATGGGCTAGTACTAAAAAAGCGAAACTACCAAAATCGTTTATTGAAGCTTATAACCCAAGTTTTTTCATGGTGACTAAAGATAATTTTAGGGAGTTTTTGAAATAGTTTTTTAAATCATTGAGAAAATTAAGGTTAAACGCTTAATTTTTCTTAATTCCATTAATGGATTGATTTTTTATTAATCTTACATCAAACCCGCTCTTTTCAACAACGCTTCCGCTTTTGGTTCTTGACCACGAAACTTTTTATACAGTTCCATAGGCAATTCGGTGCCACCTTTTGAGAGGACGTTGGCTTTGAATTTTGTTGCTACTTCTTTATTGAAAATGCCACATTCTTGAAAGTAAGCAAACGCATCGGCATCCAATACTTCAGCCCATTTATAACTGTAATAGCCCGAAGAATAGCCACCAGCAAAAATATGTGAAAATGAAACGCTCATACAATTTTCAGCCACATCTGGATACAAAGAAGTTCCTTCAAAAGCTGTTTTTTCGAATGCTTTTATGTTAGTAATTTCAGTTGGATTATTACTGTGAAAAGCCATATCGAGCAATCCAAAACTGATTTGTCTCAACGTAGCCATTCCTTCTTGAAAACTTGCACTTTCCTTGATTTTCTCTACATAGTCTTGTGGAATAATTTCTCCAGTTTCGTAATGTTTGGCAAATAACGCTAAAGCTTCTGGTTCGTAACACCAATTTTCCATCACTTGACTGGGCAATTCTACAAAGTCCCAATATACCGATGTACCAGATAAACTTGGGTAAGTGGTGTTGGCTAACATACCGTGTAAAGCGTGTCCAAATTCATGGAACAAAGTGGTTACTTCATTGAATGTTAATAGTGAAGGTTTTGCTTCCGACTTCTCAGAAGTGACAATGGGTGGTGTAAAATTGCACACGATGGAAACATGCGGTCTCTCATTTTTTCCGTCTTTTATGTTCTGCGATTTGAAACTCGTCATCCAGGCACCGTTTCGTTTGCCTTTTCTTGGGAAAAAATCGGCGTAGAATATGGCAACTAATTCACCAAATTCATCCATAACCTCATAAGTAGTTACTTCTTCGTGGTATTTATTGATGTCGAAAACTTCGGTAAAAGTTAATCCGTATAATTTTCCAGCGATTGTAAATGCCCCATTTAGAATATTTTCCAACTGAAAATATGGTTTTAATTTCTCGTCATCCAAATTGAATAATTTTTGTTTCAGTTTTTCAGAATAATAAGCGCCGTCCCATTTTTCTAATTTTTCAATTCCGTCTAAGGATTTGGCAAAAGCGGTTAATTGTGCAAATTCGCGTTCGGCTGCGGGCTTTGCTTTGGCTAATAAATCATTCAAAAACGATTTTACTTTATCGGGATTTTGAGCCATTCGTTCCTCTAAAACAAAGTGAGAATGGGTTTCATATCCTAATAAATTGGCGCGTTCAAAACGTAGTTTAGCAATCTTTAATGTAATTTCTTGATTGTCAAAATCGTTGTGTTGAAATGCTTTTTTCCCAGCTGCGATGAAAATTTCTTTTCGCAATTCGCGATTTTCAGCGTAGGTAACAAACGGCAAATAACTTGGTTGATCTAAGGTAAAAATCCAGCCATCAAGATTTTTAGATTTGGCTAACGATTTTGCGGCTTCAATTGTTCCTTCTGGCAAACCTTTTAAATCGTTTTCATTAGTAATATGAAGTTTATAATTGTTGGTTTCTGCCAAAACATTTTCGCTGAAAGTTAATTTTAGTTTAGCCAATTCAGTATCGATTTCGCGAAGTTTAGCTTTCTTTTCTTCCGATAATAAAGCACCGTTTCTAGAAAAACTTTTGAATTTTTTGTCTAGTAATGTCGCTTGTTCTGTGGTAAGATTTAAAGTATTTTTTTGCTCGTAAACCGATTTTATTCTTTTGAACAAATCTTCGTTTAGCGTAATATCGTTACTGAATTCAGTCAATATTGGAGAAACTTCTTGAGCGATTTTTTGCATTTCGTCACACGTTTCAGCTGAATTGAGATTAAAAAAAATGGATGACAATCTATCCAATGCTTCACCCGAAAAATCCAAAGCTTCGATAGTGTTTTCAAATGTTGGTGCCTCTGGATTATTGATTATGAAGTCTATTTCTGCTTTTGCAGCAGCGATATTTTCGATGAAAGCGGTTTTGTAATCTTCTATTTTAATTTGGGAAAATGGCGCGGTATTGTGTTTGGTTTGGAATGTTGACGTTAGTATTTTCATGATATTTGTTTCACAGAGTTTCACAGAGTTTTTCACAAAGTTTCACAGAGATTTCTTTATGCATCTCTTTTTTGTCTTTGTGGATCTAGGTGTAAAATTTTTATTTCTTCATTTCATCCGATGATTTATTCACGGCGTCTTTCAGATTTTCTTTATAAACCAGAATTTTATCGAGCACTAATTTATCATGACTTCCGATGATTTGAGCTGCCAGAATTCCGGCATTTTTAGCGCCGTTTAATGCTACAGTGGCCACCGGAACACCACCAGGCATTTGCAAAATGGACAAAACCGAATCCCAGCCATCAATTGAATTACTCGATTTTATAGGAACTCCAATGACTGGCAAAGGCGACATAGAAGCCACCATTCCCGGTAAATGTGCAGCGCCACCGGCACCGGCAATGATAACTGAGATGCCACGAG
>Ga0208722_1000302_pt1 | contig 14059 bp, 17 predicted proteins | sample LakMenEpi21Sep11_FD_150722 | JGI IMG/M metagenome (GOLD analysis project Ga0208722, IMG submission 150722) | Freshwater microbial communities from Lake Mendota, WI - 21SEP2011 deep hole epilimnion (SPAdes) | ecosystem: Environmental > Aquatic > Freshwater > Lake > Epilimnion/Euphotic zone ... | reverse complement strand
CATTACTTGCGGCCCTTTGTCGCATTTTTGATAAAGATTTGTTCAAAATCCGACTTTTCCGCAAGTGAATGCGCCATTACTTGCGGCCCTTTGTCGCATTTTTGATAAAGATTTGAACAAAATCCGACTTTTCCGCAAGTGAATGCGCCATTACTTGCGGCCCTTTGTCGCATTTTTGATAAAGATTTGAACAAAATGCGACTTTTCCGCAAGTAATTGCGCAAGTTTTGAACAAAATCCGACTTTTGCGCAAGTTTTGAACAAAATGCGACTTTTCCGGAAGTGAATGCGCAAGTTTTGAACAAAATGCGACTTTTCCGCAAGTTTTGAACAAAATGCGACTTTTCCGCAAGTCCCATAATTGAATTTTTTAATTTAAATATTATATAATATAAAACACAGAATGGCTTTACATATCGGTAATAAACAATATGAAGTGGATAATATAATAAATAGTTATGAAAAACCATTTAAGATAGAAGGCGCGGGTTTAATTATTTATTCTAAAAAAACAGGTAGATTCTTATGTGTAAGAAATAAAAAGAAATATGGTTTCCCCAAAGGTCAAATTAAAAAAGATGAAAAATATATAGAATGCGCATTTCGTGAATTAAAAGAAGAAACAGGAATCATTATGCCAATGAGGGTATTAGGATTCTTGTTTTGTAAGAAAAGAGTTTATTATATTGTTATTCTAACAAATGAATTTGAATTAGATTATGATAAGATTATATCAAAGGATGAAATAGATGAAATTAAATGGATTAATATACTTGAATTATGTCCAGAAGCAACTAATATAGCAATTAAAAAATTAATTGGATTATATAAATTATTTATTAAATTTAGTAAATTTTCTTTAATATCGCCGGTTAAATATAAATATATTGATAAAATTGATAAATGGCGATAAACCGCGCACAAGATTAAATAGAAATGAAATGCCCAAGCGCTCATTTATAATAATGGCATTTCATTCTCTTTGTTATCTTGTGCCGAATATTTATTTAAAAAAGGAATACAAATATAAATACAATTTATAATATTAATACAAATTTGATAATAAAAACAAAAAGCAATAAAATCATTTTCTATACAAGATATATTTGTAAAATTAATAAAACCCCAAATATTTATTGGTATTAATAATAATATATAATTTTTATTTAATATATTAGACTTACATATATTTATTAGATATATAAGACTAATTAAAAATATAAATATATTTACAAAAAATAAATAACTCCAAAAAATTATACAATAATGTTCCGATAACTTTGACGCATATTTAATATAAAAACCGCCATTAATTATTACACATATATATATTATATTTATTAATAATAATATAACATTAATTATAAACATAATACGCACATATATTATAATATATATAATATTTTCAATTTATATGTATTAAATTCATAATTAGTTGTATTCATTCTAAATATTGTTTTTTTATCAAAAATCTGTCGCCCCTTTAAATAATATTTCCTTGTATATTGAACAATCTCATTATTATTATTATATTTTATATGAATAATAGCTGGCCCTTTATTATTAAATTTTTTAAAATTAAGCTTCTCCGAAAAAAATGAATAATGTAATAAATTCGCATTATAAAAATAAGAATAATTTAAATTTCTCTTTTGTTCATTATTAATTGTTTTATAAAACCATATATTTATTATATATATATTATTATATAAATGCCAACTAATATATTGTTTTAATTTTGATAAGGTTGGTCTAATTTCCTTATATATATATAATGAATTATATCTTTCTCTTATATAATATTTTCCCCTATTAAATATATAATCCCGTTCTTTAATTGAATTATTTGTTCTAAATATATCCATTAAATAAAACATTCCCTTTGTCCAAGGTATATATTATATAGTATATATTATATATTATATATAGCCTAAGCCTACGCGCGCCCGCCTAAGCATATTGTTTAATTGCCGGGTTTTTAACCTTTGGAACCTCAACTAATTCAACATTGCGACTTTTCATTACATTTAAAAATGATTCTGAATACAAAGGAATATTAACTTTAAGATTTATAAATTTAATATCACGATTTAATTTATGAAAATCGTCTTTTGATTCAAAAGAAAAGAATGTAATCTCTTGTTTTTCATATCCCGTTTTTGTATTATGTATTACTTCATTTAATAATTTTTGAGATACTATAAAGGTATCTAACAATTCAAAATTATCAACTATTTTCTTAATTGTTTCCTTTGTTAAATTATTGCTATTAATTAATATACTTTTTAAATTTGGAATATTAATACTTGCCCATTGTTCATCTGTTAATAAAGAATCATATTGATTCTTTTGACATTTAAATTCAACCATATCAAAAACCAATTTTGTAAGCTTATCCGAATTTAATTGTGTTAATATATTTATATCAATATTACAATTATGTATTTCTAATGTTGTTAATTTATTATGGCAATTATTAAAAGATTCATTAGTCATTTTATGAACTGACCAAAGAGCAAGTTCTTCTAAATTTGGAAAACATTTATATAATAATGATAAATCAGTAATATTTGTATTATTAATTATTGATAACCTTTTAATATGCGATAATACAGGCATATTTCTAAAATGTTCATCCGATAATACATAAATATTATTTAACATTAAAAAATCATTATCTTTGTTTAACTTCTTTTCTTCAATTATAATAGAAACCAATTTAGAATTAACCACATTAATATCAGTATTAATTAAATCAAAGGAATATGTAATATCATTATTATATTTTATTTTTGTTTTCTTTTGTAAATCAGTGAATTTAGTTAATTTAACAGCTTTTAATTCAGCATTACTCATTGATTTAATCACTGTTAAGAAATTATCCCCAATTGTCACAACCGGGCGGCCCATAATTGTTCTAATAAAATAATAATAATCATAATGTTGTATTAACATTATATAATATTCCGGTAAGAACTCAGAGAAATATATATAATGAATATCCTCCTTTTTCAAATTATGATTAAGTGATTCCTTTGGATTATTTTTATTATCCAATAAATAAATAAATTCAATATTCTTCTCTTCAAATATCTTTGTTATAATATCATTCTTTAATAATGTCTCATAATAATTATTAATACATTTATTAATAACATAAAATTTATATTCTCTAATGTTAATTTGCCCAGCCGTTTGTAAAACACTCGTTTTCTTTTTCATTATATAAATAATATATAATATATTCTTAATTAATATATTCTTAATTAAATATATATATATATTTGCGCATTCCATATTCTAAAATACACTCATTTTATCCGGAGTAATATACAAAGAATAAAATACATTCTCTTTTAAATCAGTTAATATAAAATATTCAACAGCGCCCTTAATAAGAGCAGGGAAAATATTAATATATTTACTATTTTTATTAACGTGAGTCAATCTTATTTTTGGATTAAGATTTTGAGCAGTAATTATAAGATTAGTTATAATATCTTGGGGTAAATTACAATTAACCCACATTTTACTTGAATTATAAGTTAAAATAAATTCTTTATTAGCAATATTATTAGCATATAAATTAACAACGTGATTAATATAATCCGTTTTTATATCCATATCATATGTATCTCCATATACAGCTTTTAAGCTCGCCATATTATATATAATATATATATATAATATATAATGGCAAATAAAAATATTAAATTTATTAATGAATTTACCTTTGAAGAAAGGTGCGCAAAGTATAAAATATTAAAAACAAAATATCCAACAATGATTCCAATTATAGTTGAACATTTTAATAGTGATATAAAAGAATTACCTAAAAATAAATTTCTTATCTCAAATAAAGAAGTGTTTAGTTCATTAGCAATCGTAATTAGAAAATATATTAATGTATCACAATCAAAAGCTATGTTTTTTTATGTTAATAATAAAATTATTAATTTTAATGATATAATAAATGATTTATATAATAAATATAAAAATGAAGACGGGTTTTTATATGTTGAATACGCTTATGAAAATACTTTTGGGGGGGCTTAAAGCCGCCTGAAAACCTTTGTATCATCAATTATTTCTAAATATTCCATTTTTCTATTGGGTCCAAAGGCATTACTAATTCCAACATCAATTCTAAATAATGTATCATCACATACAGAATTTATTCCGTGTTTTTGTAATGTATGTCCTACAACTTGGTATTCGGCATTATATAACTCTAATGCTTTTTTTACATTTGAGCATTTTACTTTTTGACCATATTTTCTATGCCAAAATAAATTAATTAATGCTTGGTCTTCTGGAATATTAGTATTTCCTAATAAAAAATTTCTAATGATATTATTAACTTGTTTAATTGTATATTTGCTTGCTACTTCTGGCAATATTCCCGCGTGAGAAAAAAGCCAACTGCCAATTTTAACAATACTATTTGAATTACAAGCTAATTTAGTCGCAATAGTTCCTCCTGGTTTAAAAGCATTTAATCTATTATTATTAAAATCAAGCATTCCTAATTTTGTTGTATAACTAAAATCGCCCATTATATTCATTAATTCGTGATTTCCTAAAATAATATGAACATTTGAATTAAATCGCGAGGATTGCTTAATTAATTTGAAAAATAAATACAAAATTTTTGATTCTGATTGTTCATCTAAATATGTTGAATTGCGCCCACCTCTATCTAAAATATCGCCTAATTGAACCAAACTTGTATTATAAGCAATCCAATCTTTCTTTTTATTTATAATATTTGCTGAGTATAATATTCTTAATAATGCTTTATAATCCCCGTGAATATCACCAATTACAACTATTCTTTTAACAGGCGGAAATTCATCTTTTTGTATAATTTCACATTGTTTCATTACTTTGATATATATAATATAAATATATATATTTATATATATAAGTTAAAATATATATCAAAGAGTGCGGCGTGTGCTTATTAAATAAATAATAATTTAGATTTTAAATTAAAGGTAAAATTATGTAATTTATACTTTGTATCTTTATAATTATATAATCTTCCATTTTTATTAAAAAAATATCTTAATATATTTTTATTGGTATTAAATCTTTTATTAGTAATTAATTCTTGTGTTAAATAAGGAATTATGTCTTCATTTTTAATAATAAAATTGTTCTTATCAAAATATTTTATTGATTTTAGTTTATTACAACAAATAACACGTTGATAACTATTATAAAAATGTATTCCATTATAATACATACTAAACCCGACAGATTCTAAATATTTTAATGTTTTAATATTTCCTTTTAAAAAAGCAATCATATAGGCATTATTAGTAGCATCATTTTGTTCCCACATATAATATGAATCCTCAATATTTCTATCTATTATTATATCTCCATTACCTTCATTATATATATTTTTATATAAATATTTTAAGATTTTAATTTTACTAAATTGTGCTGCTATCATAAATGCGTTATCATAATCTCTATTTGTTTTATATATATTAATTCCAATTGATTCTAAATAATAACAGGTTTTTAATTTACTACCTTTAACAGCAAATAAAAACGCATTAAAAGAATGTTGGTTTATATAGTTAATATCAAAATTAATTAATTTTAAATATTTTAGTAATTTAATATTGCCTGTGTAAGCCGCAAATAAATATAAATTATTTAAACATCCATCAATAAGTATATTTAATTGGTCAATTGTATATATATCTTTATTAGTTAATATATTTGTAAATCCATAATAACAATATAAATACATTCTATATGGTTCTTCAAAAGTTTTAATTTGGTCCATATTTAATTTTTCTAATTTTTTTAATCCGGGCCAATGGTCATAATAATCTAAACATTTAATATATTTATCTTTGTTAATATTCATTATTAAATGCCCAGATTATGTATATATAATATATATATTAAATAAAATCAATTATATGCCGTGTTATACAAAGAGCGCCTTGCGCCGTGTGCCGATTAAATAAATAAATTCAATTATAGGCAAAGATAAAATCGCACATTTATTAAATAAACAATAATTTATTAATACAAATGTAATTAATATAAAATGGAGCATCTAATTTTTGTATTTTATAGATAGATAAAGAAAAATAATATTTATTATTATAAAAACGCCCTCCTTTACCATAAAAATATCTAAATATTTTAGTATTAACATCTCTTCGTAATTCAAATATTATATCTTTATTTGAAATTATATAGCCTTTTTTATCTAAATATTTTAAAGATTTATTAGTCTTTGAAAAAAGAATAAGATTTATATAAATTGGCCAATAATGTTTAGAATATATAAAATACATATCAAAACCAATACTTATTAAATAATCCGCTATTTTTGTATATCCCCAATATAAAGCAACTTGTAAAGCATCATATTTTGTGCCATTACAACAATTAAATATAAATGTTTTTTTTATATTATCATTCGCATATTTTATATTGGCATATTTTACTAAAATTTTTAATATTTTAATATGACCTTTACGAGTTGCTATTATAAAACAGTTACTACCATCTTCTGTTTTAATATCTACATCTAATAAATCATTTTTTATTAAATATTTTAATATTCGTGTATTACCTGTATATGCCACAATTAATGATACAGCTGGAATAAATCTTTTAATTGATTTTGGGAATTCTTCGGATTCTTTTAATTTAATAAATTCTCGCAATTCTTTAAAATAACTACGGAAAGCTATATGCCATAAATAAAACGAATCATTATTTAGTGCCAATATTTCTTCTTTTGTTAATGTTGATTTAGATAACTCATCTAATAAAGAATACATAATGGCAGCATATATTATATATATAATAAATTCAATTTTATATAGGCAAAGATAAAAACTCGCGAAATTAAATAAATAACAATTGATTACAATATATATGATTAATAAAAAATTTTTCTTTATTAGTTAAACAATATTCAAATTGCTCAAATTTTTTTTTATATGAAATCATATTAGTTTTTTTATATGAAATCATATTGGCTTTTTTACTTAAAAAATCTAAAGATTTAAATTTTTTCCATTGGATACAATATTCAAAATATGACCATTTATTAAGTTTGTCTATATAATATATATTAAATCCGATTTTTATTAAATAATCTAATATTTTTATATGTTTATTATATAAAGCATTATGAAACGCATTAAATCTATTATATTCATTATTTTTAAATATAAAAGAATAATCTTTTATAGTATTGGCATAATTTACTAATATTTTCAATACTTTAATATGACCTTTCCTTGTGGCAAGGAAAAAAACAATTTTCATCATTTTCAGTAGTTATTTTTACATCCAATAGATTATGTTTAATTAAATAATTTAATATTTGTGTATTACCTGTATATGCCACTATTAATGTTAATTCTGAAATAATATGTGTATCTTTGAGATTATCAATATCTGATAAATATTCAACAAATTCTTTAAAATAATTGCGATAAGTTATATAATATAAAGTAATATCTTTATCATTTTTTCTCATTGATTTAATATTATTAAAATTTAATAATATTTGTTCTTTTGTTTTTTGTGATTTAGATATTGCTCTAATTATTGAAAGCATCACTCATAATATATATATATAATAAATAAATAAAATCAATTATGTATATAGCGCCATTAAATAAACAATAATTTATTAATACATGTGAAATTAATAAAAAACTTTTCTTTATTGAATTTATTAAGCACATTTATATATTTACTAATTTTATAACCATATAATCGGCCTCCTTTGCCATAGAAATATTTTAATATTTTATTATAGCGACAATTAAATAAACGACGATTTAATACTTTATTTGATACTTTATAACCTTTTTTATCTAAATATTTTAAAGATTTAATTTTACCCAATTTAATAATAAAGTGATAATTTTCATATGTATTATAAACTCTATTATATATTCCAAACCCAATTTTTATTAAATAATCTAATATATTAATATGTTGGCAAATTAACGCATATTCAAAAGCATTAAAATCACTACCACTTGAATATATAAATTTATTATCTTTTATATCATTAGAATATTTTACCAATATTTTTAATACTTTAATATGACCTTTGCAAGTAGCAACAGTAAAACAATTTTGATAATTTTTTTCTATTTCTACATCTAATAAATCATTTTTTATTAAATATTTTAATATTCGTGTATTACCTGTATGAGCAACTATCAATGATAATTTTGGAATATGTGGTCTAATTAATTCTTGGGTTTCCGGGGATTCAATTAATTTTCGCAATTCTTTAAAATAACCGCGATATGTTATATGATATAAACATTTTTCTTTATCATTTAACGCCAATATTTCTTCTTTTGATAAAGTTGATTTAGATAATTTGTTAATTTCATTAATCATAATGGCACAATATATTCCTTATTTATATATTATATATGTTAAGTAAAAAATCAATTATTACTTTTATCTTTATGAATAGTATATTAATATTAATATCTTATTTACAATATATATTATTAATAGATAACAATTATGTTATTATTTATGTTATATTATTATTAAAAGATATAATTATGGAACGTGGCTTATTTTATTCGGTATATAATAAACCAAATATATATAACAAAGATAATATTGATAGAAATATAATTAAATATGATAATATTGAATATTATAAATATTTATTATTGGGCACTGCTGTTGAATCATTAACATATATTACAACAATTAATATATATAATTTGAAAGAAAGCAATATAATTAATGATTTAATAATGTTTATTCCTATTTCATTTATTTATGAATTAATATTTGATTTGGGGCATTATTTAACACATAGAATGCTTCATAAAATACCATTATTGTATAAATATGTTCATAAAATACATCATAAATATGTATATTGTAGCACTAAAACAACACATTATCATCATCCTGTTGATTTATTAATTACTAATTCAATACCACATTTAATAGCATTTGGCACTCTTATATATATATGTTCAAGTCTAAGCCCAAGTCCAAGCCTAAGCCCCTTCCTAAGTCCCAGCCCATCTTTGTTCCAATTAAATTTATTATTAATATATAAATATTTTATAGAACTAAGTGGGCATTGTGGTAAAATATTAAACGCCACATCATTTCCACAATGTATATGGTTACCTAAAATATTTAATATTGAATTAAAACCGGAAGACCACGACTTACATCATACTTTAAATAATTGTAATTATTCTAAAAGGTTTAAATTATGGGACAAAGTATTTAATACATATAAAAATAAATAATATATATATATTATATAATTAATTAATGTCTATTGTTGATTTTACAGATTATTATCAATTTATTAATTGGACCAGATATGAAAATGGCGGCAGTTTTAATGCCAATTTAGACGGTTCCTCTGTAAGATTAGTAACTCCTGCTAATCCCGGCACTAGTATTGCTATGGAACGTGTTATACACGCAACAGGAACAATATCATTTGATTTTAATATTATAAGTTCTCAAACGGGTGCATTTACTTTTTTTTTATTTATTAATAATGTAACAATAATTGGACGTAATAGTGGCCCATTAAATATATCACAATCTTATTCAATTAATCTTAATATTGGGGATACATTAAGCATTGCTGTTGAAATGCCATTTAGTTCAACAACAACTTTATCCAATTTTTTATTTACGCCCGCGGCGCCAGAAATATGTTTTTTAGAAGGGACAAAAATCCTTTGTTTAAAAAATAAAGTAGAACAATATATTGAAATTGAGAAATTAGATAAAACAATATTAGTAAAAACATTGAGAAATGGTTATAAAAAAATAGCACATTTATATAAATCAACAATTAATAATCCAAGTAATAATGAAAGAATACCAAATAGATTATATATATATAAAGCCAAAGCCGAAGCCCCATATATAAATAATTTAACAGAAGATTTAATTTTAACGGGTTATCATTCAAGATTAACAGATTATATAACGGACGAACAAAGAGAAGAATTAATAAAAATAATGGGTAGAATATTTGTAACAGATAATAAATATAGATTAATTGCTTGTGTTGATAATGAGGCACAACCTTGGACGAATGAGGGCATATTTAATATTTATCATTTAGCATTAGATACAAATGATATTAATATAAATTTTGGTATTTATGCTAATGGTTTATTGGTTGAAACTTGTTGTATAAAAACAATAAAAAGAAAGGGCCAACTTATAAAAGATTTTTAATAAAATCATAATGTTCATTTATAATGGTGGCAATATGAGTTTTTTTACAAACAATATTATTATATTGATTAATATTAATAACAATTATATTATTATAATATCCTGTTGATTCGGAATTACTAAAAAATATAATTTTAATATTATTAATATTGAATTTATTTTTCATAAGAGTAATTAATTGCCCGAGATATTCTAATTCAGTGGTTTTAAAATACAATGAATATTCAGAATGTTCAACACGATTAATCATTGGTTCTTCAAATCTAAAAAGCAATAATTGTTGATTATTTGTTAATTTTTCATATAATCTGTTTTTACGACGTTCATATTTATCTTTGAATATAGGAAATTCTTTTATATGACGCAAATCGTGTATAAATCGTAAATAATATTTAGTATGTGTTAAATAAAAATAACAAATATTATGAATAATTTTAATATTTTTATAATATTCTGGATTTAATAAATCTTCAAAATCTGTTTCAAATAATTTAACAATGGCCCACATTGAAGAGCCAATATAATCAAAAAAATGTGTTTCTGTGCTTTGACCTAATATTTTTGTGAAAAAATATTTAAAATTACAATTATAACCCAAAGATAAAATATCGTAATCTTTAAATAAATCAGTTATTGAATTATTCATTTGTGGTTATGGCTGAAATTGAATTATATAATATATATATATAATTTGCTCGCCATAGCCATAGCCACAAATGAATAATACAATAACAAAATATATAAAAAAATATCTATTTAATATTCATAATTTAAAAGATACAATTGTAATAAAAAGGAAAACATATATAATAGATTATTAATCAATAAATGTGTTTTTTGAATCAAATATTAAATCGGATAATTATAAATATAATTTAAAAAGGGAATTGTTAATATATATTATATTAAATAATAAATTAAATACTGATTTTTATAAATATAGTCAAATATGGTCAAATATTAATACAAAACTTCAAACATATTTAATACACTATATATTACCGGAGAATATAAAAACAATGAAAGTGGAATACAAAGGAGGTAGAAAATATAATTATGATTTTGAGATTATATATAAAGATATTAATAATGAGATACAAAATAAGAATATTGAATTTAAACATAATTTTAAAAGTATTTCAACATACCCACAAATTTTATCTTTACAATCAAAAAAGATTTATTTTAATGTTGATTATGCTGAATATATAGAATCATTGTCAAAATTATATAATATTGATAATATAAATAGAAATGATTATATAATTTTGACAATTAATTATAATTCAAATAAATGGTTTAAATATATATATACAAATGAAAAATTATTCATTAATGAAAAGAAGCAAATTATTGATAAATCAATACATAATTTTTTAATTGATAAAATCAATATTATTATAAATGATATGGATATGATAAATAAAAAATTAAACTCATTGGCAGATAAACATTATATGTTATGGGATAAAAATGATTTTAAGTATGATTTTATTACAAAAGAGGAATTGACTTTAAAAAAAACATATATATTAAAAAAAAATAAAAATAATATGTATAATACTATATGTTTTGATACTAATAATAAAACAACAAAGATAGAATTTTTATTGAGATGGAAAAATCATTATGGAATATTAAATCCGGCTTTTCAAATTAAATTTATAAGGATTAAATAAATATTGGTATAATATGATTCAATTCGGCAATATTTATTGCCGCATTTCCAAAATAAATATCAATAAATTCATTTGTTTTTGGATTATCAAATGACGCGATTATAATATCAAATAATGAATCATTTGGGCATTTAATACAAATTAAATGATTTTCAATTAAATATTCAAAATCAACATTTATTAAACAATAATTGAGTTTATATTTGCCGGTTCCGTAACCTCTATTTAAAACTATTATTTTATCTTTGGTGCCTTTTTTAATAATATAATTTTTTTTTTCTTTATTTTTATAATTAACAATTGATAATTTATTATCTATAATGTCACTATTATAAATTAATCTTGTATTCTCATTATTATCTGTTAATATATTTTTAACTTGATTCCATACAACCGTGCCTATTGATAAATTACATTTTAAATTATATAAAGTATCATATTTATTATTTAAAATATTATTTAATTTAACAATATTATCCTTTGTATTAAATGATATACAATTATTTATATTTAATATAAAATTATCATTTATATTAGATAAGTCTTTGGTATTTTTAATAATAAATATAAATGTATCTTGTTTTGTATTTAAAAATATATCATTATTACATATAATTATATCAATAATTGTATAATTATTATAAATATGATTACGTAAAATATTATAATATAAACAATTCATAAAACTAATTGGTAAAATAAAACATAATATACCATTAACTTCTAATAATTCTAATGATTTAATTATAAATAATATAAATAAATTTGGCCTACCTTCAAAATATTTCTGTTTATTAAATGATTTATAATTATTTAATTGTTTTTTATTAATAATAACATATGGAGGATTCCCTATAATTAAATCCCATTTGCCCGCGCCAAAAGGCGCATTTAAGAAATCATTATTAAAAATTTTAATAGTATCAGTTGATTTTGTTTTAATAACATTATATATTTTAATATTATTTTCAATACAAGTTATATTTTTATATTTTATATTATTATTTAATAAATAATTGATAAATTCCATTGAACCACAGCTTGGTTCTAATATATTTTTGTCTGTTAAATCAATATATTGTAATAAAATATCATATGTTTTTTTTATAATACTTTGTGGTGTAAAGTATATTCCATTATCTTTAATTTCTTTATCTGTTAAATTTTTTGTTATATTAATTGAATCATTTGAAAAATTTAGTTTCATATATAATATATATTATATATTATATATAATTTCAATTTTAAAATTCCACGGGCCCTCTCAGGCAATTAAAAAATTAAATATAATTGAATGTAATATGATACAATCATTTTTATTGTATTCAATAATACGTCCAATATTATCAAGATTATTCCATAATTCAACCATTGAATCGCCGCCGGTCATATTATCTGGCCAAATATGTTTAATAATTCCTTTGTTATATAATCCACGTGCTATATCTTTTATTCCATAATTATATATATTATAATTGGTAATTAATTTATAAATGGATATTTGTGATTTAAAATATTTACATACGTCTATCTTATTTATACTATCAATTAATATTTTCCCATAAGTTAAATGATATTTGTCAATTAATTTATACATATTAACAAATTCAAAGGAGCCCCAATAAAATATAGTTTTAATATTATTTGTTTTAAGAAAGCGCAAGAATTGTTCAAATATCTGTTTTTCTTCATTCAAATCACAAAAATTTAAATATTTTTTTTTATAATAAATACCGATTAAATATATAATAGAATCGTCATTAGTATATGGATAATTATTTAAATCGTCATTTAAATCATTTAAATATTCAAAATCAAGATATATACATTCCGAAGCATTTTTATTTAATTGAATAAAATCTTCTTTTAAATGAATATTAATATCATAATCTTTATATAGATTAAATTCCGGTTTAAAATAATCTTCAATTGTATAAATACCTTGGCTATGTAATTTATCCCGTGTATTAATACTCAATCCATTAATTAATGTTAATTCGCGCCTTTCTTGCGCAATTTGGTTTTTAAAATCAGCCCATTGGTCATTATTAACATTCATATTTGGTAAATAAGAATGAGGTATAGTTTGTATAGTCCAATCAGCGGCTTCTTCGGTTCTAATTAATGTG
>Ga0208722_1000301_pt1 | contig 14069 bp, 15 predicted proteins | sample LakMenEpi21Sep11_FD_150722 | JGI IMG/M metagenome (GOLD analysis project Ga0208722, IMG submission 150722) | Freshwater microbial communities from Lake Mendota, WI - 21SEP2011 deep hole epilimnion (SPAdes) | ecosystem: Environmental > Aquatic > Freshwater > Lake > Epilimnion/Euphotic zone ... | reverse complement strand
TGGACTTCTACCTCTAAAACAGTCAATCCAACAAATATGGATAAAACCGTTAATGAAATAGCTGATGTAGTTGCTGAAAGAATGAGAAAAGATGGATTCCTAAAATAAGTACTTTAATAAAGTTCCCTTTCTATTTATTTTTGAGCAACGAATGTAGATACTACAAATACAAACAAATATTCAATAATGATTCGTTACTCTTTTGTAAATTTTTTTTTAACTTGTTTAGTATTGCTTTCATTTCAAGGCAAGATTGTTGCACAAAATACTTCTGAAATTGAAACAGTAAATTGTCCTGAAAAATCTTTGCCTGAACTATTTAAGAAAAAAGACTCCTTACTTGTTGTAAAACCATCTAAAAGCAATTTTTTTATTATTATTCCAGTTATTGGTTCACAACCAGCAACTGGTTTTATGTATGGAGTTACCTCACAGTATACCTTTAAAGGAAAAGGTGCTGAGGCCAAATATTCTACCCTAAGTCTTGGGGTAAATTATACCGAGAAGAAACAACTAATAATCAACTTTAAGAACAATGTTATGCTTATGAATAACAGAATTACGTTTAGTGGTGATTGGCGTTACTATATTTTTACACAAGCTAACTATGGATTAGGAACTGACATAATACCTACAGTTAGAATAAATGATAATTTTACTATTGATGATATTACAGAACCTATGGATTATAATTATTTGAAATTTCATCAAACTGTTTCTTGGAGAGTAAAAGGTAATTTTTATGTAGGAACTGGAATTCACATTGATCAGTATTCCGAAATAAATGATAATAATCTTGATATTGAAAACGAAATATTTACAGCCCATTATAATTACAATACAGCAAACGGGTTTAGTAATTCCGAATATTATGTCAATGGTCTAAGTTTAAATTTATTATATGACTCACGCGATAATCAAATTAATAGTAATAGTGGCTTATTCGGAAACATTAATGTAAGAATGAATCCAGCTTTAAACAACAATCAAAAACCCAGTTCAATGCTTTATACTGAATTACGCTATTTTATTCCTTTAAGTAAAACAAATAAGCAACACGTTTTGGGTTTTTGGACTTATGGGCAATTTGTAACTTCGGGTGTTGTGCCCTATCTTAATTTACCAGCTATTGGTTGGGATCAAAGAAGTAGAGCCGGAAAAGGATATGTACAAGGATTGTTTCGGGGTAATGACTTATACTACTTTGAAATGGAATACCGATTCCCTATTAGTTGCAACCAACTTATTAGTGGTACGCTATTTTCAAATTTTACCTCAGCAAGTGATACCGATAGAAATATCAAACTGTTACAATATATTCAACCAGCCGCAGGAGTTGGATTGCGTATTCTAATTGATAAAGCTACGCGAACCAATTTAATTGCAAACTACGCTTGGGGAATACAATCAAAAGCGTTTTATCTAAATGCTGGGGAAACATTTTAATTATCTAGAATGGGACTACCAACATCAAAGACACTCACAACCGAGTGTCTTTTGACACCCTGAGCTGAGTTTACCCTGAGCTTGTCGACGGGTCGAAGGGTCGAAGGCTCAAAGGGCAAAAACCTCGTTTTTTGGGACAAGAGGAAAATAACACCCCATAAAAACTCTTTCTATTATTTGTAAGAATAAAGTAATATATTTGATAAATAATAACACAAAACAAACCTTTACCAATCTAACTGATTTGGTTGTATATACGCAAGTTATTGAGGGTATTTAGGAGTTAGCCACAATTTTTTAGAACTTTTGTGCTGAGTACAATGTTTTTTATATATCTTCGTTATATAATAAATTATATTATCAAATGATACAAACTGAAAAAACTACAACAGAACATTATGATGCTCTTTTAGACATTTTGGGCAGAAAATATATTAATTCAAAAATCGAAAGTCCTTTTGATTTTATAAATATTGCAACTAAAGGTGTTAATGCTAATGTTATAAATAATTTTAGAAAGCACTTTAATATTCCACGTCATACTACTGCAGAGATGCTTAATATTTCAGCACCTACAATTTATCGTTGGGTAAAAGAAGATAAAAAGCTTGAAAGAAATTTTTCAGTACAACTTTTTGAACTAGCAGATCTATTTTTGTATGGAAACGAAGTTTTTGGAAGTCAAACGAATTTTTTTAAATGGTTAGAATTGCCCAACACTGCACTCGGAGGTTTAGAGCCAAAAGAATTGTTAGAAATCCCAAATGGAGTATCTAAAGTAAGAGATTTGCTTGGAAGGATTGAGTATGGTGTATATAGCTAGATGTTATGATAGTTTATAGAATTACGAAAAGTAATCATGCTTCAGATATATCAGGTACAGGTGCTGCATTATTTCCTGGAAGATGGAATCAAAAAGGAACGCCAGTCTTATATACTGGACAATCAATAGAAATTGCATTACTTGAAAATATTGTCCATGCACCTCCAATGATTACTCCTGATCTTGATATTTTAACGTTAGAGATTCCAGATGACTCAATATTAGAATTGAAAATTTCAGATTTGCCCAGTAATTGGTCAAATTATCCAGCGCCAACAATTTTGTCACAAATTGGGCAAGAATGGGTAAATGAAGGAAAAGAAATTTCACTTAAAATTCCAAGTTGTATAATTCATACTTCACACAACTATATTTTAAATTGCCAACATAAAGACTTCAATAGAGTAAAAGTAATAGATCATAGTAAATTTTATTTTGACCCGAGATTAATTAAATAAAACTGTTGCTAACAGGTTACACGCTATTGCGAATTTTGTGGTAACTTCACGTTCACGTTTCGCAAGAATTATTATCTTTGTTGGAAAATAAACGTTTACGAGGTTCGCAACAGTCGTGTAGCCGCGGGAACGTTGGTGGCAATTGGGTGCACGTTGACAAAGATGAGCAAGCCGACAATTTAGGGTTGACTGAATTTAGATAAAAAGATTTTTGATTATGTTAACAAAGAATTACTATGTATAAACTACTAATAATTAGTCTATTTTTATTGACACTAATAAGTTGTTCAAAAAAACAAGAAGAAAGCGACTCTACAAAAGACACAAAGGCAATAATTCAAAAGAATCTATTGGATTTTGCTTCGTACGCTAATGCAAAAGATGCCGACTCTATAATTACGATGTTTGACAACTCTGAAGATATAATGCTAGTAGGTTCGGACTCTTCGGAGGTAAAGCATGGTCGTAAGGAAATAAGTGATTTAATTAAAGGGGCGATAAATAAGCCATATACGATCAATTGGGACTTTACAAACGCTGAAATATTTGCAACTAGCCAAGTTGCATGGGCCTTTAATAATAATTACCTAACGTTATTAAATGCTGACGGTAGTCAGATTCGTGTACCATATCGGTTGACTTCTGTATGGGTAAAAAAAGGAAAGAATTGGAAATTGAAATTTTTCAACGGATCCGTTCCTGGAAAAGGTTGATGACGGGTAAAACATTAATTTAAAAATTAACTTGGTGGACCCCCGATAGCGGATTTACACCCGAGCGCAGCGAACTGACAAAGTAATCCGTGCCTAGCTCTACAAAATCTTCTCATCTTCATAAACACACTAAGATAAACCCCAAGGACACAATGTAAAACTCCTAAATTGTAATTGCTTACCTTTGCCCTAAATTCAAACTAAATGAGCACATTTGAGCAATTCAACCTTCCAAAATCACTACAAAAAGCAGTTGACATTCTTGGGTTAACAACACCAACACCCATTCAAGAAAAATCTTTTTCGGTGATTATGTCGGGTCGTGATATGATGGGAATAGCGCAAACAGGAACTGGCAAAACCTTTGCCTACCTCTTGCCTATCCTAAAACAATGGCAGTTTGTTGCTACTGATACGCCTAGAGTAATGATTTTGGTTCCAACACGAGAACTAGTAGTTCAAATTGCTGCCGAAGTTGAAAAGTTAACACAATTCATGTCGGTAAGAACTCTTGGTGTCTATGGAGGTGTAAACATCAATACACAAAAAAAAGCCGTTTATAGCGGTATCGACATACTCGTAGGAACACCAGGAAGAATTATGGATTTAGCATTAGACAATGTTATCCGATTTGACAGTTTACAAAAGCTCGTTATTGATGAGTTTGACGAAATACTAAATCTTGGGTTTCGCTCACAAGTGACTTCTATCCTATCGATGCTGAAGAATAAACGTCAAAACATACTTTTCTCTGCTACTATGACTGAGGAAGTGGATGAAATGTTGGAAGAATATTTCGATTTTCCCGAAGAAGTTTCCCTTGCGCCAAGTGGAACACCATTGGAACAAATAGAACAATTGGGATATAAAGTGCCTAACTTTCAAACCAAAGTGAACCTTATTGTAGAACTACTCAAAGATGAAACGCTAGAAAGAGTATTGCTTTTTGTAAACAATAAAAAAACAGCCGATTTATTGGCCGATAAGTTAGAAGAAGTTTTTCCAGACCAATTTGGAACGATACACTCCAATAAATCTCAAAACTATCGTTTGCAAACCATGGCAACGTTTCAAGCTGGCGAAATTCGTGGTATTGTCACCACAGATGTCATGGCAAGAGGTTTGGATATTTCCGATATTACTCATGTGATTAATGTAGAATTTCCCGAAATTCCAGAGCAATATATTCACAGAATTGGTAGAACAGGTAGAGCTGATAAATCAGGGATAGCAATTAGTCTAATCAGTCCGAGAGAAGAAGACATCATGATAGAAGCAGAAGTTTTGATGGAAAAAGAAATCAGCTTTATTCCTTTTCCAACCAATGTTGAAGTTTCAGTGCGTTTACTCGAATTTGAAAAAGACAAAAAGAAGCAAATAAAGTTCTTATTGAAAAAACCAAAGCTAGTAGGCGGTGCTTCATTTCACGAAAAAATAGATAAGAACAAGAAAGTCAACCTTGGTGGACCATCAAAAACAAAGAAAAAAACAGGTACTTCAGTAAATAGAAATATACTAAAAACTAGAGCAGCGAAAAGGAAGAAAAAGTAGTGTTCAGTGTTTAGTTATAAGTTGGCAGTAAAAAGGTCGCTATAATTTAAAAATCTGAACTCTAAATACTGAACACTGAGTACTTTTTTACTATTTTTGACAAATTGAAAATTCACTGAACTCCCATTAAAATATTTACTTAGTGAAGTAAACTAAATTAACAATGCAATTTAAACATCCAGAAATTCTTTATTTCCTTTTCTTATTGGTTATCCCAATTCTGGTTCACTTGTTTCAACTGCGGCGCTTCAAGAAAGAATATTTCACCAACGTACAATTCCTAAAAGAACTTTCGATACAAACCCGAAAGAGTTCGACTATAAAAAAATGGTTATTACTTTTTACCAGATTATTACTGCTATCCTTCTTGATATTGGCTTTTGCACAACCATTTTTCACTGCAAAAGAAAGTAAGAAAGCCACTAATGAAATGTATATCATTTTGGACAATTCTTATAGTATGCAAGCCAAAGGCAAGAAAGGAGAATTATTAAAGCGTGCCGTTCAAGATTTATTAGAACACATACCAGAAACACAGAACTTCTCCTTAATCACAAACAATGAAACCTATTGGAATACCGATATTAAAGCCATTCAAAAGGATTTGCAGGACTTGAAATACAGTGCCACTGCTTTCCAACTAGATAATTTGATAGCGAAAGTGAATGCCCGAAAATCAGCTTTCAACAAAGACATCATTGTCATTACCGATGCGGTTGGTTTAGTAACCAATCAAACCAAAAGCTTCAGAAAAGAAGACAACGTGTATTTTATCATTCCAGAAGCGGAACAAAAGAATAACATCGCCATTGACAGTGTATTTATCCAACAAACACTGGACAATTTTTATGAGATTGGAGTAAAACTTGCTGCTAGTGGTGATGGCTTTAAAGAAATTCCCATTGCACTTTACAATAACAACAAATTGACTGCAAAGACTTTAGTCAACTTTGAAACCAATACCAAAACAGTCAACTTTACCATTCCTAAAGAAGACTTTCATGGCTATGTTTCTATTTCAGACAAAGGGTTGGCGTATGACAACACCTATTTTTTTAGTATTTCTAAACCAAGTAAGACCAATGTCATCAGTATAGGAGATGTCGATAAAAGCAATTTCTTAGCCCGAATTTATACTAGTGATGAGTTTACTTATACCAATTATCCAATAGCAAATTTGGATTATAACCTCTTGGAAAAACAAGATGCTATTCTATTAAATGAAATAAAAGAAATTCCACAAGCGTTGCAAACTACCCTAAAATCGTTTGTAAATAAAGGTGGAAACCTAATAATAATTCCTTCACAAGAAGGCAATTTAAGTACTCTAAATGCGTTTTTAGGAAACTTTGGTGCCATTCAACTGAAAGAAGGAACAAATGCAGAAAAAAAAGTAACCAAAATCAATTTCAATCATCCAGTATTTAGTTCGGTTTTCGAGAAAAAAGTTGACAACTTTCAATTTCCATCAACAAAAACTTCTTTCGTTTTAAATACTTCATCGCCAGCCATTTTGAGCTATGATGATCAAAGTGCTTTCTTGACTTCGGTAGCTAATCCTTTGTCGTCAGTATATGTTTTTGCTACACCCATAAACAAAGCCAATAGTAATTTTCAAAATTCACCATTAATAGTGCCACTATTCTATAACATGGCTCAAAACACGATGAAAACAGGTGTCAATGCTATAACTATTGGTGATAACTTTTCTTTTATTGTAGATGCTTTATTAGCTAAAGATGAAATACTTACAATAAAAAATAACACAGAAAGTTTTATTCCTATACAACAACTACTTAACACAAAAGTGAAAATTTCATTCAATGACAATCCAAATGAAGCCGGAAATTTTGGTATCTTTAACAACAAAAATTTGGTGCAAAATATCAGTTTTAATTATTCAAGAACCGAAAGTAATTTAGCATTGGCAAATCCTAATGCTGTAGCCAATTACAAAGAAATTGATGATATAGAAACGGTTTTTAATACCATACAAACCGATAGAACAGATACACAAATCTGGAAATGGTTTGTGGTGCTTACCCTACTCTTTTTAGTATTAGAATTACTCATTCAAAAATTTGTAAAATGAACCTAATCATTCGAAAAGCAACCATTATTGATCCTCAAAGTCCTTTTCACAATCAAACAGTTGATTTGAAAATTACGGAAGGTGTTATTGAAAAAATAGGTGTTTCAATTCCAAATGCTAACACACATCAAGAATTTAGCCAAGATGGATTGCATATCTCTCAAGGTTGGTTTGACACTAGTGTTTCACTAGGTGAACCTGGATTTGAAGACAGAGAAACTATAGCAAATGGATTGGATGTTGCTGCTAAAAGCGGTTTTACAGGCATTGCATTGCAACCCAACTCCTATCCTAATATTGACAATCAATCGCAAGTACATTTTGTCAAACAAAAAGCGGCTAACTCTGCCACAGATTTATTTCCAATTGGCGCACTTACCAAAGGAAGCGAAGGCAAAGATTTAGCGGAACTATTCGATATGAAGAATGCTGGTGCTGTTGCTTTTGGCGATTATGGTAAAAGTATGGCAAATGCTAATCTGCTGAAAATTGGGTTGCAATACGTACAAGATTTTAATGGATTAGTCATCGCTTTTTGTCAAGATGAAACCATCAAGGGAAATGGTGTTGCCAATGAAGGCATTGTTTCCACTGGTTTAGGGTTAAAAGGTATTCCCAATTTAGCCGAAGAAATCATTGTAGCCAGAAATCTATTTTTACTGGAATACACTGGTGGAAAAATGCATATTCCAACGATTTCGACAGCCAAGTCAGTTGCTTTAATTAAAGAGGCAAAAGCCAAAGGATTAAATGTAACTTGTAGTGCTACTGCGCATCATTTAGTTTTAACTGATGAAAAACTAAATGGATTTGATACTCGTTACAAAGTAACACCTCCATTACGAAAAGAAGAAGACAGAAAAGCATTAATTACCGGTGTTTTAGATAATACCATAGACTGCATCACAAGCGACCACAATCCGATAGACAACGAAAATAAAAAGATGGAATTTGATTTGGCTAAAAATGGAACTATAGGGTTAGAAAGTACCTTTGGCGCTTTGTCAACTATATTGCCTTTAGAAAAAATAATTGAAAAATTAACTTCCGGTAATAAAATCTTAAATATTGAAAGTGAAATAATTGCAGAAAATAAAAAAGCCAATTTTACTTTGTTTCAACCTACATCAAATTGGACTTTTAAAAAAGAAAACATACTATCAAAATCCAAAAACTCTGCTTTCTTAGGACATGAAATGAAAGGAAAAGTTATTGGAATTTTTAATAAAGGGAAATTGGTTTTATCGTAATACAGAACAACTATGGAAAATATAGAAAAATCAAAAAATACCGCTATTATTGCCTATTTTACCATTATAGGTAGCGTGATAGCTATTTTTATGAATCAAGAAGAGAATAAAAGTGAATTTGCTTCTTTTCACATCAGACAAACTTTGGGGCTTTTTATTTCATTCTTTTTGTTGGGTTATTTTGTAGGTTATGCTGACAGTTGGACCGCTACATCAGCTTTCTACATATTCTATTTTATTTTATGGATTTATGGATTCTCTGGCGCGTTACAAGGCATTAAAAGAGAACTACCAATAGTAGGTGCTTTTTTTCAAAAAACATTTAAAAGCTTATAATGAGTTTATCGTTACATTACTTAATTAGAGAACCAAAAATAAAGAAAGACGCTCTAGGTAACGCTGAACAGAGCGTAGCTAAAAACCCTTTGCTCCTATTGCTTCATGGTTATGGCAGTAATGAAGAAGATTTGTTTTCATTTGCTACAGAACTTCCAGACGATTATTTTATTGTTTCGGCTCGTGCTCCATTTGATTTGATGTATGGAAGTTATGCTTGGTATGCTATTAATTTTGATGCAGATGAAAATAAATTTTCGGATATTGGTCAAGCAAGAGCTTCGAGAGATATTATAGCAAATTTTGTTGACGAATTAGTAGCAACTTATCCCATTGACTGTGCAAATGTGGCACTGATTGGTTTCAGTCAAGGTGCGATTTTGGGTTATGCTGTAGCATTATCTTATCCAGAAAAAATACAACGATTAGTAGCTATGAGTGGTTATTTAAATACGGAAATGGCGGTTGACGATTTTAAAGAGAATAACTTAAGTGCTTTAAAAATATTTGCCTCTCACGGAACTGTTGATCAAGTTATTCCTGTAGAATGGGCAAGAAAATCAATTCCTGTTTTAGAAAGTTTGGGAATTGAAATAATTTATAAAGAATATCCTGTAGGTCATGGAGTAGCGCCACAAAATTTCTTTGACTTTAAAAATTGGTTACTTCAATAAAAATAGATTTCGTTATTGTTCAGTATCGCTTCCTAATACTTTTTTTCCCATTTCAGCATCACCCATATATTTGTTTTCACCACCTTTTTTAAGCACATATCCTTTCCACGCTATAAGTTGCCAATCTTTATATACCCATGGTTTACCTTCTGTGCTTCGTGTTAAAACAATTGAGGTTGTTTCGTTAGGTAAAAAAACTTCAGCCATACTAGCATCTTCATTAAATAAGACATAAGCACTAGCCGTTTCATCTTCGTTATTTGCAACATTCATAGGATTTAACTGAATCCCTGAATATCCTTTGACACATTCATTATTTACTTTTGACCAAACATAACCAGCAGAAGACAAACAACCGTTTTCGTCTTTATCATTCACTACAGTAGAATCTTTAGTAGTTGTATTTTTTGCGACTTTTGCTTCGATATCATTCTCATCAGTAAGTTTACAAGAATAAATAATGATAGAAAAAATAAAAATAGTGGCTATTTTTTTCATTTTTAATAGATTTGATTATTAATTTAAGTCTAAACTGTACAAATAAGAATTCATAATTTCAAAAGAAATTGTTTCATCTTCGTTTATAAAATATTTCAAGAGTACTTCTCCCCAAAGACTACCATTACTATAATCCGCAATGATCCATCGATGGTTTAAAATTTTAATTTTATTTATAATAAACTTTTGCTCTCCCATTTTTGGTTGATCAATATATTTATTACCCGCAGGATCATCATTAAAAGCCAATAACGACTGTTTGACTTTATCTTCAAAAGCAGGTAAATCATTTTGATTTAAATAATTCTGAGCCCTATCATTATGATCAATTGAAAAATAATTTGAGTCATCTAGTTTATTGCTTAGACTAGTCAGGCTGTCTTTTGCTTTTTTTAGAGAAGAAGACATCGACTTTAATTCACTTTCGGTTTTTGTTATGAAATATTTGTAAGTAAAAATATTCATCAATAAGGCAATGATAAATAGATATAGAAATAAAGAATTTTTCATAAAAGTTAAATAGTAATTTTTAAATTGTCATAAGCCAAAAAAACATTTGGCGGTAATCGTTTTTGAACCTCTTTATGAAAACCTAACAAATGACTAATATGGGTTAAATAAGCAATTTCAGGTTTTACCAAATGTATAAAATCTAACGCATCTTGCAAACTAAAATGAGAATGATGCTCTTCTTCTCTTAATGCATTTACAACCAGCACTTTTACTCCTTTTAGCTTTTCAATCTCAGAGCCATCAATAGATTTTACATCTGTTAAATATACAAAATCTTGGATACGATAACCAAAAACTTGAAGATTTCCATGATTTACATTAATTGGAATTATTTTAGTATTTCCTATTTCAAAAGTTATATCATTTTTAACTTCAAATGTATCAACACTTGGTGATCCAGGATATTTATTTTCTGTTTCAAATATATAGTCAAATCGTCTAGTCAAATTTTCTATTACGCGTTTGTGCGCATACACTGGAATATCTTTTCCTTGTTTGAAGAAAAATGGCCGAATATCATCCAAACCTGCGGTATGATCAGCATGTTCATGGGTAAATAATACTGCATCCATTTTGAGACAACCCGAAGTGAGCATTTGCTGTCTAAAATCAGGACCACAATCAATTATTATTGACAAGTCGTCCCAGCGTATCCAAACTGAAACGCGCAACCGTTTGTCTTTTGAGTCAGAACTCCTACAAACAGGATGATTACTTCCAATTACGGGAATACCTTGAGAAGTTCCGGTTCCTAGAAAATATACTTGCATTTTAGCACGATTTTTGATAAAGTTATTTTGAAGTTTGATTTTAAAAGTAATTAATTACAAAAATAGGGTTAATTATCTTTTTATTAAAATAGCTATTTTACTAACTTTGCAATGTATAAATACTACTATGAATAATATTGTAACAAATATAAAGCTCAAAGGAGATAAAGCCATAGCGCAAATTCCTGCTATCAAAGATAAGGCATTGCGCATTAACATGAATGATAATATCTATGGTACTTTCGCAGAAATTGGTGCTGGGCAAGAAACTGTTAGGCATTTTTTTAGAGCAGGTGGCTCTTCTGGAACAATTGCAAAAGCAATGTCTGCTTATGATAAAGATTTTAGTGATGCCATATATGGTGTTGAAGACGATGGAAGATATGTAACCGAAAGTCGGTTGAAAAAAATGCTAACTCACGAAGTAGAGTTGATAGAACAACGATTAAATAGAGACAAGCATCCTCATAAAATCTTTTTTAGTTATGCAAATACTGTGGCAACCATTGATTTTGCTAAACAGTTTAAAGGTCACGGTTGGGTTGGAATAAAATACCAATTGGAACCAGGAGAAGATTATAACGAAATTATACTTCATATCCGTTTTAAAGAAACTGATGCAAGATTGCAACAAGAAACACTTGGCGTTTTGGGTGTAAACCTTATTTATGGTGCTTATTACAAGTACAATGATCCAAAAAAATTACTGCGTTATTTGTATGATCATTTAGATAAAGACCAATTGGAGATTGATACAATTAACTTTTCCGGCCCTCGTTTTGCTAATGTTGATAACAGATTAATGAGTTTACAGTTGGTTAAAAACGGAATGACCGATGCAGTAATGTTTGGTCCTGACGGAAAAAATATTTTACCTGCTTCCATTCTTTATAAAAAGAATATCTTGGCTTTGAGAGGAAGTTTCAGACCTGTTACACAAGTAAACATTGACATGTATGAGAAATCATTAAAAATGTTTCTTGAAGAAAGCAAGGTTGAAAAAGAGAATACGCTAGTTATTTTTGAAATTACTCTTTCTAATTTACGTTCAGAAGGTGAGATTGATGAGAGAGATTTTATGGATAGAGCAGAATTACTTTGCAATCTAGGTCAAACTGTAATGATATCAAATTTCCAAGAATATTACAAGGTTGTTGAATATTTTTCTAGTTATACTAAAGCCAGAATGGGATTGGCCATGGGAGTAAATAATTTGGTGGATATTTTTGATGAAAAATATTATCGCCATTTGAGTGGTGGAATTTTGGAAGCTTTTGGGAAATTATTTTACCGTGACCTAAAAGTGTTCTTGTATCCAATGGAAGATGAAAATGGTGAAATTATTACTTCTCAAAACTTGAAAGTGCATCCGAGAATGAAAGAGCTATATAAATTTTTTGCCTACAATGGTAAAGTGGTTGACATTAGTGATTTTGATAAAAGTCACCTAAAAATATTCTCTCGCGAAGTTTTAAAAATGATTACTAACGGAACTCCTGGTTGGGAACGTATGCTTCCAAAAGGAATTGCCGAAATTATAAAAGAACATAATCTGTTTGGTTATGACCCTAATAAAGTGCTGGAGAAAGTGGAAGAGTGAGGATATAAAAGATTACATAAAGTTTAAAAATGAAAAGCCAAGAAGTTTTTTTTTAAATATTTTTGACAAACAAAAAGCGAAACAAACTTTTATGCTATATACTCGAATAGGTGGAGATATATGGGCATATAAATAGATTAACTGCTAGTGTAGAGCAAAATCATAGCATCTAAAATGACAGAACAATTAAAGACATATTTTGCTAACAATTTTCGGACAACAACAACCGAAATAGAAAAACTTGTATCTGCATTTAAAGCCATAAGCGTAAAAAAAAACGAAACCCTAATTTCAAAAGGTGCTATTTGTAGATATACTTATTTCGTTTGCAAGGGTTCTGTTCGGGCATACTTTATTGATGACGATGGGCAAGAAGCAACAAGATATATTGCTCTTGAAAACCAATTTATTACTACAATACACTCTTTCATTTCGCAGACCCCTACTAATGAATTTATAGAAGCAACTGAACAAGCAGAACTTCTTCAAATATCATACAACGATTTTAAAAAAATAATTGAAGAAACAACACTAGGTAAAGATTTATACAATAAGCAACTTGAAGTTGCCTATATTACTAATCATTGGCGCTTGGAGAGTTTTTTAAAGATGTCTGCCAAACAGCGATACGACTTCTTGTTGCAAACTAATCCTTCCATTATTCAAAGATTATCGAACAAGATTGTAGCAAGCTATTTGGGGATTACTCAAGAAAGTTTGAGCCGAATAAAAGCCCAAAAGTGATTTTTTATCATTTGTCAATGTTTTTCATTTTAATCAGCATCAATTTTGTAGCCATAAATCAAATCAATGTTTATGGTAATCAAATTAAAATGCTGGCTAATTATAGCAACTATTTTTGTGTCATTCGCTGCAAATGCTCAGAAATACACTTTGTCTGGTTATGTTAGAGATAGCTTAACAAATGAGTTCCTTATTGGGGCAACAGTACAAATTGAGAATACATCTATTGGGGCGTCTTCAAATGCCTATGGTTATTATTCGATGACTGTAAATAATGGTGAAGTAACTTTATTAGTAAACTACACAGGTTACGAACAAAAAAGTCTTACAATTGAGGTAACTTCAAACTTAACCTTAGATATTTCATTAAAAGAGAAAATCACGTCCTTGAACGAAGTGGTAGTTTCTTCTACAAAGAAAGACCGAAAAATAGTTAGTACTGATATGTCTGTGGAGAAGATATCTGCAAAGGATATCAAGCAGATCCCTATGGTGCTTGGTGAAGCAGATGTAATCAAGTCTATTCAGTTGCTACCAGGCGTTTCTGCTCCTGATGAAGGTTCGGGAGGTTTTAATGTAAGAGGAGGATCTGCAGACCAAA
>Ga0208722_1000294_pt1 | contig 14199 bp, 15 predicted proteins | sample LakMenEpi21Sep11_FD_150722 | JGI IMG/M metagenome (GOLD analysis project Ga0208722, IMG submission 150722) | Freshwater microbial communities from Lake Mendota, WI - 21SEP2011 deep hole epilimnion (SPAdes) | ecosystem: Environmental > Aquatic > Freshwater > Lake > Epilimnion/Euphotic zone ... | reverse complement strand
GATGCGCCGCATCAGCGAGGAACTCTATCGCAGCAAGGGGTATGATGAGACAGTGCGGCAACTTCGCTCGATGTATATGCGCTTGGATGACTGGCACGAAATTGATCCAGAAGACAAGGATACTGTTTCTCGAATGAACAACCTCACGGGTCCACCGCCCGAATGGGCAATGCCAATCATCGGCAAATACATGCAGCGATCACTGAACAAATGAACCTCAGCTTTATCGATTCTCTTCCGACCGAATATACGGAGATTGATTCCTTTCTGAGGGATCGTGATTTCGCGTGCGACGAAGAAGATACGTGCGATTCAGTGCGATGGGTTCTTTATTATCGTGAGTTCAAGAGAGATTCCAGCAATATTCTGATTCGAGTTGTCTTGCGATTCGAGTTGTCGATTTCCGACAGCCCAACAGCAACCCACAATGAGAATCATGACTTGCACTTCAACGATGCCTTTCTAGAGCTATGGGATCGGCAGATGCAGAGTGACGGATTTTTTATGGGAGTGCAGACCTTCGACGAGGAATCCGAATCATTGCGTATCATTGGAAGTTACTCACTGAGGCCAGCGAACTACTCAGACGTCGAGATTCTTTTTAAGCTGTTTGATTAGATCTCAATGACCTTGCCTATCAAAGCCATTTTTCTTTGCTCTGTATGCTCGAAGCAAGCAGGCTCAATAATTCTCTCAGAGACCCCCGATGGGTATGAGGTCACTCGGGAGTCTTTCACAAGCAAGATGACTTCTCGTGTCTCGCCGTCAGCAATGCCCGCGGTGATGTGCGCTATCGAGCAGGAATGCGCTAGTGATCTGTTTCACTGTGATTTCGAGTATGCTCCGTTCTACTGCCCGAAGTGCGATGCTTCATATTGTGGAGATCACTGGGTTCGACATGACGTTTTCGACAATGACGATGGATTTGCTTGGCACGATTCGATTCGCGGTCGTTGCCCCGAGGGTCACGAGCGAATGCTTGAGGATTAACGATAGCTAAATCAACACAAAGAATGCGAACAATAAAGGGTGCTGCGAAGTCGGAGCGATAGCGGAGACTTCGGCTGCGCCCTTTGGTTGAACAAGCCCGGAGCGACGAATGGCGCTCCCTTATTTATACCGGCATAGCCTTGCGACGCCGTATGCGTTTTGTGTTTGCAGCGCTGCTGTTGGAAGTGGCTGCGACGCTCGGTTGTCGGCGATTTGGAAGCTTGGCCCGGTTGGATTGGAGATGGATTTGCCTGCCACGCATGACCAGCAGGAGCCTTTCAGTCCACGCGGTGCGGCGGATTGCATGGTTTTGACGCCACGCGGGTATGATGCGACGTGGCTTCTTGCGTGAAGTCTGCAGAAACCGGTTGTGCGGGCGATGGATGTGTGGCGGATCATGCGCAGGATCGTTTCGACTTGAAAATCATCGATGCATCCGAGGGACAACACCAGGTTGCCACCGCGTTGAGGCCCCCGGCCGGGCAAACCAAAGCCATTCGCAAGCAACTCAGGCTCGACATGGGCGAGACACGTCCGGTATTCATCCTCATTGGCAAGGACGGTGGCGAAAAGGCACGCTGTCACGATGCGCTCGATCTCGAAAAATGGTTTGCGATCATCGATGCGATGCCGATGGGCCGGGCGGAAATCCGGGATCAAACAAAGAGCAGATGAGCGGATCCAATCGAAATCCCATGAATGGAATAAAAAAGCAGAACCTGCCGGAAAAAATCTGCCCGCAATGTCAACGGCCCTTTGCGTGGCGCAAAAAGTGGGAGCGCGAATGGGAAAGCGTCCGGTATTGCAGCGATGCCTGCCGCCGGGGCAAGATCACAAGGAAAGCATAATATAACTACCCTTCATTAAGCCATGCCTTCCATGTTCCATACCAGTACTCCACTGGCTGCCAGTGCGGAAACCATGTTTGATTTCCACAGCGATCCATCCAATCTCACGGTGGTCATGCCGCCGACCTTGCAGCTGGTCAGTCTGAAAACGGACGGACCCGCGAAAGAAGGCCGCTTGATCGAACTGCATTGCCGGGATTGGTGGATCGTCCCCATGCGCTGGACATGCCGCTGGAAAACAGTGCGTCACCCTGATCTGCTCGAGGACGAGATCGTCAAAGGCCCCTTCAGCCTCTTTATCCATCAACACCGATTCGAAGCTCAAGGGGCGGACCGCTGCATCATGCATGACACCATCACCTATCGGTGGGGTCGCTCGTGGTGGGGCCGCCTGATTTCCGAAACGGGCGTGAAGTTCTATCTCACGCTGCTGTTCAAGTATCGGCATTACAAAACCCGCAAATGGGCACTTGCGGCCAGGGACTTGAACGGAGCGACACCTCGCTAAAATTTCGGTGCTAATGAGCTGGCCCCTTCCAAGTGCGCCAGCGACCTCGCCTTGAATCCCTGTTTTTCCAGTTCGGAGAAAAACACGGGCAGTGCGGCAAGCGTCCGCAGGCTCTGGTTGATGATCCTTCCCCGGCGGTCCCGTCGGTCCTGATTGTCGTGAAACACCACGATCCGTCCTGGCACTGCGGCCCGCGCGTTATGGCACGCGTACCACTCGGGAATCTCGAAAAACGCATCCCACGGAAAGTTGAGCCCGAGATAGAATTCCGGCCGGTATCCCAGCTCGGCGCCTCTCGTCCGCATGAACTCCGCCATCGGGCGATTGTAGAACCCGTGGGATGGGCGGAACCTGACAGGTTTCATTTCGTTATCTAACAAAATTCGGTGGTTGCGCTCGAACTCAGCAGCAAATTCGAACGGCTTGAGTTGAACCGAAGGCACGGACTCCGGCATGTGATTGCCAACCTCATGGCCTTCATCATGAATCCGGCGCACTATCCGCTTCTCGGCGCTGCTCTGGATCCTTGCGCCATGGATGAAAAACGTAGCCGTCGCGTCATGATCGCGCAGCATGTCGAGAATCCTCGTGGTTTCCTGACTCGGTGAATCGTCGATCGTGAGGGCCAGCATTTTCTGATCCGCCCGCAATCCCTCGATCCCCAGGATTGCCTGTGGCTGGAGCGCCTGCAGGACCGGCCGCACCCATCCTTGTCCCACTCGATGACTCAAGCCACTGCATGCCGCACCCAGTCGGGTGAGAATCGGGGAATGGGGATGGAGGGACATGGCTTGTGATGCGGCAGCTTGGTGGGAAAACGTCCCTGCGCAAGCCGGGGTATTCATGGAGTGGCGAGCATCAGCACAGCGAGCAAGCCCCGCAGTGACCATGCGATGGTCCGGACCCAGTTGCCCCGCACCAGTCGCCGGTGTGCGGCTTGGTCGAACCCCGTTTCGAGACGGCGATGCATTGGCACTTGGTCGACAGCTGTAACCAGCCAGATGATTCCCAATAGAGCGAGGCCACACCACGCCGCCGTGCCGCCGGGCGACCATGCAAGCGTGGCGGCGAGCCCCAGCTCGAGCAACATCGGCCCGCCGACCAAGCACCCGGTCCTCCGTGTGTGCTGTTTTTCGTAAGCGGCGAAATCCGATTTCCCCACCCGGTCAAAAAGCGGATAGTGCACGACCTGCACAAACCAAATCAGGCCCGTCATGAAAAGAGTGACGAGGGCATGCGCTGCGAGCAGCCATCTAAGGGTTTCTTCACTCATGCCAAGTCCTCCAGAATGGCCTCTGCCGCAGCGGTGCCGCTGACCAGTGCAGTGTTAAGCGAGGCGATGCCGCAATGGTCGCCACAGATATAAAGCCCTTTGCGAAGCCGGGCGGGCATTTCTCCCGCTTCCCTCTGGAATGGCACCGCATGTGGGATGCGGTCGATCCGCAACAGCTCCCACTCTCGCGTGCCCGCTGCAAACCAGGCATCCATCTGCCGACGCACTTGCTCTTCCAAATCCACGGCGGCAGCGGCCTCGGGATCCACCACGCTGATGGAAACCAGATGCCGCCCGGGCGGGGCGTATGCCGGCGACACCGCGCTAAGCACGGTCAGGTTGTTCACCGGCCCCGAGCCTTCGCCATTCAGCAACAGGATCGGTTCCCTGACTGGCGGAGTCGAGGTGGAGAAATAGAGGCAGGTGACGCCATTGTATAAAGTAAGCGGCCCGGTTTGCCCGAGCAAGCGCTGCGCCGCACCCGCCTCGGTGGCGATGACGACCGCTCTTGCGGCAAGAACTTCACCATTCTCCAGACGCACACCCTGATCATCGATGGAGATGGCCCGCGTATGCAGCCGGATAGCGGCGGCGGGCAACGTGGCGGCGAGCTGGCGCGGGATCTCAGCCATGCCCCGTGCGGGAATCGCCGTATCCCCACGGGCAAAATTCCGCATCACAAAATCCAGTTTTCGCACCGTTGTTTCCAACCGGTTTTCCAGAAACACACCGCCGAGAAACGGACGGAAAAACCGCTCGATCATGGGCGCGGAAAACCCCTCCGCCCGCAGCGCTTGCAAGGTGGTCATAGCCGGATCGTGTCGCGAAAAATCAAAACCGCCGAGCCGAGCCCAACCCACCCGCAGCTTGTCGGCCAACGAGCCGATGGGATTGAAAGCGCCGCGCAGGCCATCGATCGGGTGGCGGAACGGATCGGCCACGCGGTGCCATTTCCCGCCATGGCGCACCAGCGCACCCGGATAGAAGCGGCGCAGGTCAAGCGCCTCGTAATCGAGCAAGCGCCGTGCTTCCGGATAGGCGGTGAGCAAGACCTGAAATCCACGGTCCAGAAGGTAGCCATCACAAAAATCCGTAGCGACTCGCCCACCGACTCGGTCCGCCGCCTCACAAATCACGAACCTCTGGCCAGCAGCATGCAAGCGGCGCGCGCAGGCCAGTCCGGCCAAGCCCGCGCCGATAATCACGACGTCTTTCTGCGGAGTTCGGGTTGCCATTTTCTGCTCGCGGCCTGTTTGCAAATCAATCACGCGTGATCATAAAGCAGATTCACCGCTGATCAACCGCGCATGGGGTAAGGGGTGTAGTTACGAGGAAACATGAAAACAGAACGGCTGGTAGTGGTTGGGCGATGCGTCTAGTTGACCATCTGTTATCCTTTTGATTCTAGGAACTTGGATAGCTTCCTGCAGGTCGCATCGTAGGATCTTGCTTCTTCCTCTGTGGTAAAGTGGTGACAGTATGGTCCTCCATCTTGATCAACACTTCTTCGCAGGCTTTCAGCAGGGGGAATCTTGTAGTCGTCATGAGTGCTGACCGAACGGATGATCTCGCCGCCAAGTAACCATAAATTATTCATATGATTCCTTACCGTCTTGACCTTCAGTCCTTGATCGATAAGGTGAATGATAAAGGGGCGCATCGCTTCTATAAGACCATTGCCATATGGGATATCATCTTCAGTCCCACTCCAAGTGACTGGCCATTCGGGAAAGCTTGGCTCGATCTGTTCAGGTGATTTCATCAGTATTTTTCGCAAAACGTAAGAGCACGTGCGTCCGCTACCAGCGGCTGCGGAAGTCGAACTCGGGAATAAGGTTCAAATTGCGATGATCTCCGTCAACACAGCGGCTGGTAGCGGGTGCACGATGCGGATTGTTGGGTGTTCTTCTTATCTGAAAAGGTCGCTGTGGCTGTCGGTTCTCTCGAGAAACAAGAACTCTCCGTCTACTCGATAGATGAGAATCCAGTCCGGTTCGATATGGCAGTCCCTTGATCCTGACCAATTTCCACTTAGTGCGTGGTCACAATGACGCTCTTGCAACGCTTCGCCATTGGCTATGGCACTGACGACTTCCTTCGGCTTATTCAGGTCTATGACGCGCTTCTTGATTCTCTTGAAATCTTTTTTGAATTGGCTGGTTTGAAAAATTGCTTTCATCCCTTCCAACTCTCAAAAAGTTCCTTGGTAGAGTTGAATCGTTCTAGATTACGGCCACTCCTGGAGTCTTCCAGGGCCTTAATCGTCTCGTCATTCGGAATAGACACATCGAACGGAAGTCCGTTCCTCAATACGATTTGCGTGTAAAACATCCGAATCGCCTCGGTGGGGCTTAGCCCAAGGCGATGGAGCACCGCTTCAGCCTGTTCCTTGATTTCAGGCTGAATCCGACTGTGAACTGCTGCGGTCTTCATTCAAACATTGTGTTGCATGTGCAACACACTGTCAAGGGGGATTTTTCTGCCGAACGTCGCCAATCTCGGTCGGCAAAGGCGGGATTGAATCGAATTTTGGCGCGGGTCGTTTCACAACCCTTTCAGGGTTGGTTATTGTGATGGCTTGATACCCGGGGTTGTTTCAACCCCGGGCTTTGATACGGAATCCCGTTGGGATTCATGATGGGTTCCAAAACGGGTCATTCCATTCCCGGGATGATACGGAATCCCGTTGGGATTCATGATTGGGTTGATCATTGCAACGGCTTGATACCCGGCGGTTGTTCCAGCCCCGGGCTATGTGGTTAATCTCGTTGTGATTCATGATGGGTTGATCATTGCAACGGCATGATACCCGGGGTTGTGCCAACCCCGGGCTTGAATGCGGAATCCCGTTGGGATTCGTGATGTGGCGGCGCATCCGATGTTCGGCATTCGGACCGTAGGCTGGAGCAGCATATGGCGCTCAGGCCACGGCCGACTCGATTTGTTTGTCCACGTCCTCGCGGAGGTTTTCGATGATGTAGTCTTGGCGGTCCGGGGTGTTTTTGCCCATGTAGAAAGCGAGCAATTCCTTCACGCCCTTGCCTTCCTCGTATTCCACGGGGTCGAGCCGCATGTCGGGGCCGATCATGAAGCCGAACTCGTCGGGTGATATCTCGCCCAGGCCCTTGAAGCGGGTGATTTCAGCGTTTTTACCCAATTTATTGACCGCCTTGCGGCGCTCGTCGTCATCGTAGCAATAGATCGTTTCCTTTTTGTTACGGACGCGGAACAGCGGTGTCTGCAGGATATACAAGTGGCCGTCGCGGATGAGTTCGGGGAAGAACTGCAGGAAAAATGTCAGAAGAAGCAGGCGGATGTGCATGCCGTCCACATCGGCATCGGTGGCGATGACCACGCGCCCGTAGCGGAGCGCCTCGATGCCGTCCTCGATATTGAGTGCGGCCTGGAGCAGGGCGAACTCCTCGTTTTCATAGACGATCTTGCGTGCGAGGCCGAACGAGTTGAGTGGTTTGCCGCGGAGTGAGAACACCGCCTGGGTTTCCACGTCGCGCGATTTGGTAATCGAGCCCGAGGCCGAGTCGCCCTCGGTGATGAACAAGGTGCTTTCATCGCGGCGCTTGTGCTTTGTATCGAAATGGATGCGGCAGTCGCGCAGTTTCTTGTTGTGGACTTTCGCCTGCTTTGCGCGTTCCCGGGCGATTTTCTGGACGCCTTTCAGGTCCTTGCGTTCGCGCTCGGCGGCGACGATGCGCTTTTGGATCGCCTCGGCCACGGCGGTGTTCTTGTGCAGGTAGTTGTCGAGCTGGGTCTTGAGGAAGTTCCCGATGTAGGCGCGCAGCGACTCGCCATCCGGCTCCATGGTGGCGGAGCCGAGTTTTGTTTTGGTCTGCGATTCGAACACCGGCTCGACGATGCGCACGGAAACCGCCGCCTCGATCCCGGCACGGATGTCGGCGGGATCGTATTGTTTTTTGAAATACCCGCGCATCACCTGGACGAGCGCCTCGCGGAAGGCGGCGAGGTGGGTGCCGCCCTGCGAGGTATTCTGGCCGTTGACGAAGGTGTAATATTCCTCGCCGCTTTCCGCCGTATGGGTGAAGGCGATCTCGATATCCTTGCCGATGAGCTGGATCGGCGGGTAGAGCGGCTCGTTCTCCATCTCCTCGCGCAGCAGGTCGAGCAGTCCGTCCTTGGAGCGGAATTTTTTTCCATTGAAGGATACGGTGAGGGAGGGATTGAGATATGAATAATAGCGGCACATGCGTTCGACGAACGCGTCCTTGAACTTGGTGCGCGCGGGGAAGATCGAGCGGTCGATCTCGAAGGCGAGGCGTGTGCCATTCGCGCCATCGTCGCGGCGCGGGCGCTTCATGTCCACGGTGAGCTCGCCTTTCGAGAATTCGAGCGCCTTGGTTTCCCCCTCGCGCCATGCCTGGATCTCGAAGAACCCGGACAGCGCGTTGACCGCCTTGATGCCCACACCGTTGAGGCCTACGGATTTTTTGAATGCCTCGCTGTCATACTTTGCGCCGGTGTTGATCTGGGCGGCGCAGTCGTAGAGTTTTCCAAGCGGGATGCCCCGGCCGAAGTCGCGCACTTCGACGCGTCCCTGCTCATCGATTTCCACCCTGATTTCCTTGCCGAAGCCCATGATGTGCTCGTCGATCGAGTTGTCGATCGCCTCCTTGAGCAGGATGTAGATGCCGTCGTCGGGCGATGAACCGTCGCCGAGCTTGCCGATATACATGCCGGGACGCATCCGGATGTGCTCCCGCCAGTCGAGGGACTTGATATCGGCTTCGGTGTAATCCGCGGTCATGTGGGAAATTGCTTTGGATTTCCTAAACGACCCGCGGCCGCGACGCAAGGGTCGCAGACGCAAAAAACCGTCCCCCTGGGAGTGGGGGACGGTTTGGAATTCCGGAATCGGATCGTGCCGGACGAACTTCAGGTGGTGGGCACTTCGGAGATCGTCTTGAGGATCCGCGAGGCGATCGCGTATGGATCGCCTTGGGAGTTTGGCCGACGGTCTTCAAGGTATCCTTTGTAGCCGCTATTGGCGAAGGAGTGCGGAACGCGGATCGAGGAACCGCGGTCGGCAATGCCGTAGGTGAACTTGTCGATCGACTGCGTCTCGTGCAGGCCGGTGAGGCGCATATGGTTGTCGGGACCATAGACGGCGATGTGTTCCTCCATGTTCTCGGCAAACTTGGCCATGAGCTTTTCGAAGTATTCCTTGCCACCCACATCACGCAGGTAGTCGGTCGAGAAGTTGGCGTGCATGCCGGAGCCGTTCCAGTCGCCCTTGATCGGTTTGCAGTGGAACTCGACGTCGATGCCGTATTTCTCGCACAGACGGACGAGGATGTATCGGGCCACCCAGATTTGGTCGGCGGCGCGCTTCGAGCCCTTGCCGAAGATTTGGAATTCCCACTGGCCGGACGCCACCTCGGCATTGATGCCTTCGTGGTTGATACCGGCATCAAGGCACAGATCGAGGTGCTCTTCGACGATCTGGCGGCCGAGGTTGCCGACGTTTTTGTAGCCGACACCGCAGTAATACTCGCCTTGCGGTGCGGCGTAGCCTTTTTCCGGGAAGCCGAGCGGGCGGCCGTCGTGGTAAAGGAAATATTCCTGCTCGAAGCCGAACCATGCGCCTGGATCGTCGAGGATGGTAGCGCGGGAGTTGGTCGGATGCGGCGTGCCATCCGGCATCATCACTTCGCACATCACCAAGGCACCGTTCTTGCGGGTGGAATCCGGATAAACCGCCACTGGCTTGAGCATGCAGTCGGAGCTGCCGCCGGGTGCTTGCTGGGTGGAACTGCCGTCGAAGCCCCACATCGGCAGCTCTTCAAGCTTCGGGAAAGCGTCAAATTCCTTGATTTGGGTTTTGCTTCGAAGGTTTGCCACTGGGGTGTAGCCGTCGAGCCAGATGTATTCCAATTTGTATTTGGCCATGGTGGTCGTGTGTTCGTTGGTTTGGGGTAAGAAGGTTTTAGTGGTGAGCGGAGAGCATCCGAGCCACCTTCCCGCGCGTAGGGAAGCGGAAAGTGTGCCAAATTATAAAAAAATCATTCCGGCTCATGATTCCAGTGGCTCGCTGATGTGGACGACGATGAGGGTAGTGTCATCGACGCCGGCATTCCGGACCGCGCGGTCGAGGAGCAGCGCGGCGGTTTCGGCGGGTGGGTCCACATTGGCGAGTGATTCCGAGATGTGGCGTTCCCAGAGTCCGTCGATCAGTCCGTCCGAGCAGATGAGGAAGCGGTCGCCGGGCTGGAACGGGACCGCGGCGAAGTGGGGACAAACCATCGGATGGCCGCCGCCGATCACCTCGTAGAGGGCCGAGCGCCGCGGATGGCTGCGGTATTGGATTTCCTGGATTTCGCCACGTTTCCACTGGCCCCATGCGCTGGTGTGGTCGCGGCTGAGTTGCTCGAGGCGGCCGCCGCGCGAGAGGTAGACGCGCGAGTCGCCGACGTTCGCGAGGTAGAGGTTTTCCGGGGTGAACCACGCCAGCGCGAGGGTGGCGGCCATGCCGCGGGTATCATCGCAAACGGCGGCGGAATTGATGTGGTCGTGCACCGACCGGATCGCCTCGGTGAGGTGTGCCAGGCAGTCCGGAAAAAACCCTGAACCCGCGATTTTGAAGGTTTCCGGAATGATCTCCGACATTTTTTCCAGCAGCAGCGATGAGGCCAGATCGCCGGCATTGCCACCGCCCATGCCATCCGAGACGGCGAAAACGAGGTCTTGTTTCGCCAGTGAGCGGGCCCCCTGGTGACTGAGATTTTCCGCGCCGTGCGGGCTGGACGCAAAGGCGATGAGCGAGTCGTCGTTGCGCGGCTTGCGGGAGCCACTGTGCGTGAGGGCAGCCCAGTGGAGAATGGGTGATGATGCGGTGGGCTCCGGGTTCACATGGGTGGCGTATCGGACGGTGACGGCAGGATTTCCGCCAGCTCGAAATCGATGATGCAGAAGCAGCCGAGCTTGTCCGAGTAGGTGATGTTGCGTGGCTCGGCGTCGAGATGGCGCACACCGTATTCGCGCTCCAGTTTGGCGAACAGCCTGTCGGCTTTGTCCTTGGTGATTTGGTCGGCGATTTTGCCGCAATTGCTGGTGACGAAATACAGCTCGTCGGGATGTTCTTCGAGCAGTTTCGGGACATACGGGCAGCCGCGTTCCTCCAGCACCTTGAGCACCTTGACCTCGGTGGCATAGCGTTTGTCCGCAGCGGTTCCGCGCAGTCGTTTGTGCACGTTGCCGTAGAAGTCGATGCGGACTTCGGAGCGGATGCCGTCTTTGAGCGGTTGCATACCCATTGCGGCCACCAGAAAAAACGCCGCGCGCCGCCGTGTCACGCATTTGTTGGCAAATCGCCGAGCGCTGAGCGTGCCTGTGGTGCCTCGCCGGGCCAGCCGTGCGATGCGATTTGGGCCAATGAGCATGCAAGTGATGGAACAAACAAACCCTCACGTGCGAGCTGGCGGCCGTCGCGCGGGAAGTTTCCACCCGCCAACCTGCGCTCGGCAAGGTGCATGCAGAGCCAAGCCCGCCACGAGCGGACCGCAGCCCGTGGCCCGGTCATCCGGCTGGCGAGGTGTTGAAAATGCCGCACCGGATTGCCAAGAAATCCATGACTGCCATCAGCGGATTTCGCCACAATCCAAATCATCGCCTGATAGGGCGATGGCTGGGATTCCAGCACATGCGGGGTCTCCCACAGGTCGGCCATCCATGCCTTGTTGAGTTGCAAGAGGGCTTGCGCGGGCCTGCCGGCACACCAGTGGGATTGCGCGTAGCGCAGCGCATCCAGATAAAATGCCGGTCCGCGCGTGTTGCCGTGACGGCGGGTCAACGTGAAATCGTGCTCCCGGTCCACCACCGGCAAGCACGGACATGGCGGATTGATGAATGATGACCCGATAACAGCGGACACGTGGATGATTTTTCCGGCTTGGCCGCGCCCTGCGAGGAAAAAACCACTGGGCCGCCACGATTACGGGACGTGCATGGAATCCATCGCGCCACCAGAACAGCGACTGTCGAGTTGAAACACCTGACCGGATGTATGCGGCAGGTGATCGTGCAAATTCAGGATGAAACGCGCCACCGCCTCGCATGTGTTGAAGCGCCCGAGCTGATGATCCGCCAGAACCTGGTCCCGGCGCACACCGCTGATTTCCGCGGTCATGTTTGTATCCAAAAAACCCGGAAGAACCGCATTCACCCGGACATTGGACGCACCGTGCCGACATGCCAGATCCTTCGTGAGTCCCAACAAAGCCGCCTTGGCCGCCGCATAGGCCGCCTGTCCGCTGGGCGGGGATATGGCGGAATAACTGGAAATGAAAACCACATGCCCGGCCCCCCGTTCCACCATTCCGGGAATCACCGTCCGGGCACAATCCCTCGCACCCGCATGATTCACCGACCAAACATCATCCCATGCCTCCTCCGGAAGCCGCGCGAGAACCGCATCGCGGACAAGCCCCGCCGCACAAACCAGCAACTCCGGATCTCGACCGGAAAAATAAGCCCGCACCTCGCCCACCCGCCGCACATCGAGTTCCGCGCTTCCGGGAGCATCCACCTCCCAGCCATCGGCACGCAAAATCCCAGTGATCGCCGAGCCTAGCGACCCGCTGCCACCGGTGACCACCGCATACCGACGCGTCCTTGCCATCACGCAGGAAAGTTGCCTCATCCCACATGCCACCGGCAAGCTCGCCGTGCTGCACAAACAACCCGTGAACCGATTGCGAACAACCTGCGAACTTGCGCGCAGTATGAATCGTCCCTGCGCCGCATCGACCCGGTTGAGCCACCCCCGCGATGTGCTTTCCACAACTTGTTCATTCCGTGGAACCACTGCCACAATACCGTGAAACACGGATTCCGGCAGCTTGTTCACACGCTTAAGAAGATGATCTTATAAGGTCAAAAAATCAAATATTCTCAGAAGATGCCCGGCCCCCCACATCCGGCATCGACTCGCCCGCCCGGCCACCGCACACTTCGCCGCATGGCGAAAATCGGTGAGCGGGCGGTGTTGAAAATCCTGCGCGAGAAATCCTTCGGGCTCTACCTAGATGGTGGCGAACTCGGCGAAGTGCTCCTGCCCCACCGCGAAGTTCCGCGCGGCAATGTGATCGGCGGCACGCTTGAGGTGTTTCTCCACACCGATTCCGAGGATCGTCCAGTGGCCACCCTGAAAAATCCGAAGGCGCTTCCCGGTCAGTTTGCGATGTTGAAATGTGTGGCCGTCAACGACTTCGGTGCCTTCCTCGATTGGGGACTGCCGAAGGATCTGCTGGTCCCCTTCCGCGAGCAAAGGACACGCATGATCCCGGGCAAATCCTATCTTGTGCGCGTCCATCTGGACGAGACATCCGGCCGCATCATTGCCTCGGCCCGGCTTGCGAGATTTCTCGACCGCACACCGCACCACTTCAATCCCGGCGATCAGGTCAATCTCATCGTGTTTTCCCGCACACCGCTGGGATACAAGGCGATTGTCAACGGCACGCACAGCGGGCTGCTATTCGCCGAAGGAGTCTTCCAACCACTCCAGCCCGGCGAGCAAACCACCGGCTACATCGCGGCTGTGCGCCCGGACGGCAAGCTCGACCTCACACTCCACCCGCCCGGCCGCGCGAAGGTCGATAACCTTGAAGAACGCATCCTCGCCGAACTCCGGGCCCGCGGCGGTTTCTGGGCAATCGGCGATCACAGCAGTGCCGCGGAAATTCACGCCGAAACGGGTGTCAGCAAGCGCGTCTTCAAGCAATCTGTGGGCGCGCTGTTCAAAAAACGTTTGATCTCCATCGAGGACCGGGGAATCCGTCTGGCACGGTGAGCAATCCAGACATCAAGGCGAAACTGCGCGGGCTGCCACACCAGCCCGGCGTTTATCTGATGAAGGACCGACTCGGATCCATCATCTACGTCGGCAAGGCGCGGGATTTGAAACGACGCGTTTCGTCCTACTTCATGGCATCACGCAAAATGCGCTCGGATCTGAAAACCCGCGCACTCATCGATTCGATCCACGATTTCGAATATCATACCGTCCGCAACGAAGAGGAGTCGCTTCTGTTAGAAGGCAAACTCATCAAGGACTACCGGCCCCGTTACAATGTCACATTTCGCGATGACAAGCGCTTCCTGCTCGTCCGCATCCGCATGGACGACCCATGGCCGCGCTTCACCACCGTTCGCACGCGCCGCGAGGATGGATCGACTTACTATGGTCCTTTCCCGCATTCCTCCGCGTTGCAGCACACGCTCGACTGGCTCAACCGCGGCTTCGGCCTGCGCGTGTGCCGGGCGGTCCAGCCCGGCTTGAACGATTACCGTCATTGCAATGCCGACATCATCCGCAACTGTTCCGCACCCTGCACCGGCCGCGTTTCCCGCGAGGAATACATGGAGCGCGTGACCGGTGCCTGCCGCATCCTGGAGGGCAAGGGGAGGCGCGAATTGCTGGACCAACTCAAAACGGAGATGGATCAAGCCGCCGCCGCGCTCGAATTCGAGAAGGCGGCCACCCTCCGCGATGTCTGGCAGAACCTTGCCAAGACACTCACTCCGACGCGCCAATTCAGCCGCGGCCG
>Ga0208722_1000293_pt1 | contig 14217 bp, 17 predicted proteins | sample LakMenEpi21Sep11_FD_150722 | JGI IMG/M metagenome (GOLD analysis project Ga0208722, IMG submission 150722) | Freshwater microbial communities from Lake Mendota, WI - 21SEP2011 deep hole epilimnion (SPAdes) | ecosystem: Environmental > Aquatic > Freshwater > Lake > Epilimnion/Euphotic zone ... | reverse complement strand
CCAACATTGCGCCACTAATGCGCCACTAATGCGCCACTAATGTGCCACTAATGTGCCAAATATAATATATATTATATATTATATAATGAACATTGCCATATTCAATAGTTTTAATTTTCATTATGAAATGTTTGGTTATATAATATATTGGAGTAAAAAAAATAATTATAAATTATCAATATTTACACCTTTGGTCAATAATTTAGATTATATTACATTTTATAAAGATATATTTGGCAAAGAAACATTTAATATTTTTGATTATAATTTAATATATAAATACAATTTTGATTATGTAATTTTAACAACGGATGATGACCAAGGATTAAATATAAAAAAAATAAAATGTCCAATAATTTCAATTGACCATTATTATACAATTAGAAATAAAATCCCTATTGATAATCATATTGCAGTGCGACCATTTGCCACTAATTATAGAAAATGGGCATTGCCTTGTTATGTAATTAATAAAGACCCCATTATTAGAATACCTGATGGAAAAATAAATATATGTATTATAGGCGGCCCAGATTATAATTTTGATTTATTTAAACGTTTCATATCTATACATAATATAGTTTTTCATATTATGGCACGCAAAATTATTACCGAAGAATTTATTAAAAATGTGCCTGAATTAAAAACCATTTTTTATGAAAGTATTAGCACACAAGAAATGATTAAAATTATTAATGCCGGAGATTATGTATTATGTAATGCTAAACCTAATCAAAACTATAAAATTGGTTATTCAATGAGTGGTTCTATTCCTTTGGCAATATCATTATTAAAACCCATTATTCTTTTTAATGATATATATAAATTTAAAAATATATGCGATATTAGCGCAATTGATGGACCAATTAATATTGATGAATTCCCTAAAATTAATTATGAATCATATAAATTAGAAAGAAAAACCCTAATTGCGCAATTCGCAAATGAAATGATTAAAATACAAAATAAAAACACAGCACTAATAGTTGAACCGCGATTAATTGAAGATTTACCTCGCATTATATTAGATTATTATAACAAATTAGGCACAAGTTGGCATATTGTATTTTATTGTGGCAAAGGATTAAAAAAATATTATAAATCAAAATTAATTCCCGTTCATATTGAAATAAGAGAATTAGAAGTTAATAATTTTACCGCTGATGAATACTCTACTTTCTTTAAAAGATTAGATTTATGGGAAAACTTATATGGCAACTATGTTCTTGTATTTCAATATGATACTTATATACTTAATAAAGCCCCTTATAATATTGATTATTATATATATTTAAATCAATCATATATTGGGGGCAATATGGCATATAAATGGTTAGAATTTGAAGATTTACCAATTGAAGAAAGGCCCAAAGAACCCTCTAATTATAATGGCGGTTTATCTTTGCGTAATCGCCTTCATATGATTCAAATTATTAATTATATGGGACATTCTCATTATGCCGAAGATGTATATTTTACAATTGGATGTATTAAATTAAATCTTAAATTTGGTAATATTAAAGAATGTAATAATTTCGCCATTCATACTATTTATTATAATAATTTTTTTGGTATTCATAAACCAATAAGTGGAATATATAAAATGCTTTGTTTAAATACAAATATATGTAATGATATTAAACATTTATATATATAATTGCGCAAATTGATTATTCCTTTTATATAATATATAATATATGAAATGAAAAAATATATAGATTGTTTAAATGGCACTTGGTCAAAATTAAATGAATTACCTAAATTAAATAGAGCAAAAATTGCGCTATTTAATGAACCATTTAGAAGATATTTATATGTATATTATGGTTATATAAAACAATTAAATAATTATGATATACATATCATTAAAACCGAATTATTATATTTTAGTTGTTATTTTGGGTTAATCAAAGTATTAAAATATTTTGATAAACGTGGGATTGATATATATTCAAAAGTTGTTTGGAACTGGTTAAGAGCTAATAACCAATTTGAAATTATTAAATATTTAATATTAAACAAAAAATATTTAAATTCTTATGATTTTTATCATTATATTAAATCAAGTTGTATATATTATATTATGAAAGATATAAAATTTATTAAAAAATTAATTATTAAATTTAATTATCTATTGATAAAAACAATTAGACTTCTATATAATATAATATTATTTGCTAAACATAATGAAGAACAATGTATAAAATTATTCAAATTATGTTTAACAAATAATATTAAATTAACCAATTATGTATATGATATGTTTGATTATAAAAAAGGTAATTTAAAAATATTTAGATTTATTACTAAATATACTAAATATAAATATCCTACAAAAACTAATTTAATATATAAAAAAAATAATATTATTTTATATATATAATTGTGCAAATTGATTATATATATATAATATATATATGGAATAATGGAAATAAAACCGGAAGATTATATTGATTGTTTAGAAAATTCTTGGAATAAATTAGATGAATTACCTAAATTAAAATCCGCACAAATTGCGCATTTTAATGAACCATATAAAATGTTTTTATATGTATATTATGGGTATTTTACTAAACAATGTAATTATACTAATGAACAATTAAGTTCCCATATTAATGAAATAAGGGATAATTTATTATTATTGTCAATTAAATGTGGGAGTGTTCAAAATGTTGAATATTTAATTGAAGAACGGGGCTTTAATATTAATGATTATGATTGTATAAGCCCATTAATATATGCTATCAGTGAAAATAAAACCGAAATAGTTAAATATTTAATTTCAGCAGGTATTGACTATTATGTGAAAGATTTATGTGGCAATTCGGCTTTAATATTAGCTTGTGCTGCTGGAAATATTGAATTAGTTAAATATTTTGTTGAAGAACTAAGTTTTAATTTAAATTATAAAAGTAATTATCAAACTAGTCCATTATATACAGCTATTAAAAATAATAAATTTAATATTGTTAAATTATTAATATCATATGAATGTGATATTAATATAACAGGGCTTTTTGGTAATAATATGTTATATTATATTATTTATGATATATTTACTTCTCAAAGGGCCTTTCAAATGGGCTTCCAACAGTGCTTTATATCTAAAAGAACTTTTGATATTAAGTTTAAAATTTTTAAATATCTAATCAACAAAGGAGTAAATATAAAAACACCGGCATTTCCATTTGATTTATATAATATGGCATTGGGTTATGGACTATATAAATTCGCAAGTTATTTAAAACGCTTTAATTGTAAAAAGATTAAACATATTAAGTTAAATAGGCGGAATAATAATCATAAGTTATTATATATATATGTATGTGCATATATATGATTTAATTGATTATTTTAATGATTATTATATATTAGATATACATATAACACAATTAACTAATTTAAAAGAACAAGAATTAAATAATCTTTGGAACCTATTTATATATAATATTATTTCAACCGATATTAATGATTTATATTATGGCATTTATTTTTGTATTAATAAAAATTATTCAAGTATGAAACTCTATTTAAAAAAACACGGCGATATTAATGTGTTAAAATATTATAAAGGATTATATTATCAATTACATAATGGGAGCCCCCTTAAATATTATAATCAACTAATTACAATATGGCCCAAAAATATATATTTTAATTTATACATAATTGCTGGAGCCGCAGCCACAACAACAACAAATGAATTAAGAAAAAACGAATATTTAGAAATAGCTGTAAATTTATTAAATACAAATGCTATTATACATTTAGCAGAAATATATAAATCACAACAAAAATATTTTGAAATGGAAAAATTATATTTTACTTTGATTCAAAATAATAATATATTAGGATATTATAAATTAGGGAAATATTTCCAAAGTATTAAATCATATAAAGAAATGAAAAGTTATTATAAATATCTTATAATTCATAATTATAATCCAGCAATAGCAAAATTAGGAAATTATTATCAATATATTAAGCCTAATTTTTCAAAAATGATGTATTATTATGATTTAGCAATTGCCAATGGCAATGGCAATGTTTATTTACATTTAGGATATTATTATTTAAAAAATAATTTAAAGTTAAGTAAGCAATATTTTATTTTAACTATTAATTTGGCCTCTTATAAAAATATTAAGCAACAAGCGGCAAATTATTTAAAAATAATTACATAATATATATATATGAGACTTGTAATAAAAATAATATTATGGCTAATATTACTTTGTATAATTGGAGCAATAATATATTTAATTGTTAAATATCATAATTGGAGCAATAATACAATGAATATATCATATACTAATTTTGGTTTAACTTCTAAACAAATAATAGGTTATAATAAATCGGCGCAAATTCGCGATTTAGAATTTATTATTAATTATAATAATGCGGCCTCCACTTTCCCCACCACTATATCAGCCGTTTTATATAATGGCAATAATTCCCAAATTGGCACTTATACAGGCGTATTAAATAATTTTGTTTATAAATTCCCTAATATTGATTTCAAATTAAATAATAGTGATTATTATACATTGGTATTTAATGTTTCCCCAAGTTCTTGGACTATTAATTATAAATTAAAAATTAATTAATTAATAAAATAAAATAATTAATAAAAAAAAATATATTTATATTATATATTATGTTAAAATTATCTTTGCGCACAGTTCTTCTTTTACTCGTATTATTAGCAGCCCTTATTGTTGCTATCTACTTTTTAGTAAAACATTTTACTCATCATACATTGGCCTCGGTTGGCGTATCAACATCTAATACTGGCCTACATCAATTAACACGCCCTTCAAAGCATTAATAAATACATAAGCACACACATAAACATAACTCAAACATTTTCTATAACAAATGAGCATTTAATTTGGCATTTAATTCCGCAGAATTATCCATTATCTCTATTAAACATTCAATATCATATTTTGAATTATGTGCGCGTGTTAAATCAAAATCTTTATTACATACTTTCTTATATAATTCGCCCAATTTTGGATATTTTAATCTTGGAAAATTCGTAATATATTTTCCGTGTTCCATTGAGCAAAATGTCTTAATTTTAAATTTAGAATATGGCACCATATTTACTTTGTTCTTATATAAAAAAGCAAATAACACATTATAATCAAATTCTATATTATGAGCAATAATTACCCGCGTTTTATCTAAAATTGCCGTTAATTTTGTTATTAAATCAACTGTTGATATTCCCTCCGCTTTTAATAAATCCAAAGTAATATGTTTTGAAAAAAACTCGGTTTTTGTTCCAGAATATTGAACATAATAGTCTTCTATATCTTCATTCTCATATTTCCAAGATATTTGTATTATTTCTGGATAATTTGTATAAATCTTCCAATTGTTCGCATAATTTAATGGTAGCCCGTCTGTTTCTATATCAATATATAACATATATAATATATATTATATATTATTTATGGCCCCATTTTGGCCCCCATTTTGGCCCCCATTTTGGCCCCCTTTATTTTTGTTTTCCCATTATTAATACATTAATTTTTTTATTTAATTGTTCTTTGTCTTTCTTTAATTGCGAAATTTCCGCCACTGTTTTTTGAATTTTAACCATTAATTTATTATATTCTGTTTCATCATCCTCAATTAAGTTTTCTAAATAATCAATCTTATTAATATAATAGATTCTATCTTGTGCCATTTTATCATTTAAATCCGCAAGTTGTTGGTTTAAATCCGCGATTTCTTTTGTCTTCTTCTCTAATTCAAGAGGCGACTCAGTCATTTGGTTCATTTTTGGCGCCTTTGGCGAAAAGGAATCCATTGATTCAATATCATATTCTGATTCTGTTTTAAAAGAGCATACTGAATCATAATCAAAACATTTATGAATTGGAATTAATGGGGCTGTGGTTTCTTTTAATGTGGTTTCTTTTAATATGGTTTCTTTTAATCTGGCGATTTCGTTCTTGTGTTCTTGATTTAATAATGAAATATTACTTTCTAATTTTGATATTTCACTTAATAAAGTATTATTTGTAATCATTGAACTATTTATTTGGGCATTTAAATTCAATATATATTTATCTGTTTTTGTTTTCTCAATAATTAATTCATTATATCTTTTGCGCAAATCTGTCTCTGTGTTTTTCAATTGATTGTATTCTGTTTCAAATTTATGAGATATACATTGTTTATTATTTAAATGATTTAATTGAACTTTTAATTTAATAATTTCATCTGATTCTTTAATTGTATTTACATAATATAATACATTGTTAAAACTAATTACATATTGGGTGTTTGGTATTAAATTAATAATAATAAATGATTTATTATTTGGCGATAATTCATAATTAGTCCAAGAATAATATAACATACTATAAACCGAATACATTAGTTTATCCTCTGGTTTAATGTCTCTATTTATTTTAACATTAATCTCGCTACTTTGAGGGTCAAATTCAATCTCTTTAATTTCTGTCATAATATATAATATATATAATATATATATATAATATTTATAATATATAATTTTTATTTATAATTTTAAAGTGCGAATTAATTAAGAATGCGCGAATTAATTAAGAATGCGCGAATTAATTCAAAGTAGCAAATTAATTATAGAAACATTCTTTTAATAAATTAATTGTATTCTCAATATGTCTAAAATATTGTTTCTTTATAGTTGGTTCGTGCATATTATTAAATAAGCGTAAATTAATAATATATGAATAGATTAAAAATCTAATTTCAATTGTGTTAATTGTCTTGTAATTAAATTCCGGAATTGGGGCTTTATCTTTGTTCTCTATTTTTATTATTTTATTGGTTTTATCGTCATAAACTATATTTTTATCATTAAATGAATAAAATAAATGTTTCATATTTGATTCCGAACACAATTCAAAAACTTTTTTCATATTTATATTCAACATTTCGGATATTTTTTCCATTATATAAAATAAATCGTGAGAATTAATCTTAGTCTTTTTAGATTTAGCCGGAATATTGAGGTTTTCCATTTGGGGTCTTTTGTTCTAACTTTAATAAATATATTAAAAATAAAATCAATTTTTGAGGAAAATTGATTTTATTCCTTTTATATATATTACGTAAATATAAATGGAAGAATATATTTTAAATATTAAAAATTATTACCCAAACAAATTATTAAAATTACCTATTTTAACAAAAGAACAAATAAAATCATTAGAAAATCCATATCGTATATATTTTTATTGTTTTTATAATTATATTGATAAACTTAAAAAATATTATTTGTGGAGTAAAGATATAAATAAATTATATATTATTGCGGCAAATCGTGGCTATATTAAAATATTAAAATATTTAGAATCACGTGGTCTTGATATTTATTTAAAAAACAATGGTTTTATGAGTTCTTATTTGTGTGCTTGTTCTAATAAAGTAATTGACCCAAAAAAATCCTTAAAAACATTAAAATATTTAGAATCACGGGGCCATAATATATATATTAAAGATATTAATAATAATAATGCTTATAATTATGCCTTAATTAATAATAATTTACTACTTGTTAAATATTTAAATGGCAGAGGATTTAAAACCAATTTAAATATTGATATATACCAATCAAATATAAAAATTGTTAATTATATTAAGCGCCAAATAAAATTACAACTTAATAGAATGCGTATGGTATTTATCTTTGTTTGGGGTCGCCAAAATAGTTTGGGCCGTGGCCAAAATAGTTTGGGGTCGCCAAAATAGTTTGGGGTCCCCAAAATAGTTTGGGGCCCGCAATAATTGATTATTTATTTAATATTTATTAATTATGTATATAAATAAAATGAAAACCTATATTAAATTAATAAAAGAAGATTGGAAAGAATTATCTAAATTACCTAAATTATCTGCGGAAGATATTGCCAAAGTAAATGAACCTGAGAGAATGTATTTATATGCCTTCAATGGATATTTTGAAATATTATATACATATAAGATTGACCAATTATCATTAAAAATTAATAAAGAAAATGATAATTTATTTTTATTGGCTATATGTAAAAATAATTTTGAATTAATTGAATATTTAATTGCTAATGGATTTGATATTCATTATAAAAATAATTATGGTTCTAATGCTTATTTATATGCTGCGTTGAATGGACATATTGAAACATTAAAATATTTAGAATCACGTGGCCTTGATATTCATTTAAAAAATATTTATGGTTCTAATGCTTATTTATTAGCTGCTTATAATTGTAATATTGAAACATTAAAACATTTAGAATCTTGCGGCGTTTATATTCATTTAATAAATAATGATGGTGCTAATGCTTATTTATTAGCAGCTTATAATGGCCATATTGAAATATTAAAACATTTAGAATCACTTGGCCTTGATATTCATTTAATAGATAATGATGGTGCTAATGCTTATATATTAGCTACTATTAATGGACATATTGAAATATTAAAACATTTAGAATCACGTGGCATTGATATTCATTTAATAAAAAATAATGGAGCAAATGCTTATTTTTTAGCAGTTGAACATAGTAATATTAAAACATTAAAATATTTAGAATCACGTGGTATTGATATTCATTTAATAAATAATTATGGTAATAATGCTTATTCATTAGCAGCATATTACGACCGTATTAAAATATTAAAATATTTAGAATCACGTGGTATTGATATTCATTCAAAAAATTTAAATGGGGCAAATGCTTATTTATTAGCTGCTTATTTTGGACGTAATATTAAAATATTTAGAATCACGTGGTATTGATATTCATTCTATAAATAATAATGGGGCAAATGCTTATTTAATTATTTGTGAAAAAAAAACATATTAAAGAAACAAAATGCTTAAAAATACTAAAATATTTAGAGGGTCGCGGTCATAATACAAAAAATGCTTATAAATATGCGTTAATTAATAATAATTTGCCACTTATTAAATATTTAGAGAAGCGTGATTTAAAACCAAAAATACAATATGCTTTTGAACATTATAATAAAAAAAACTGTTAAATATATTAGGCAACAAATAAAATTGCGCCTTAATAGAATGCGTATGATATTTATCTTTGGGGGCCCAAAGCAATAATTGATTTTATTAAAATATATATAATATATTGCGCATATGGAGAAATATATTAATTTAATTAAATTCAATTGGAGCGAATTAAAAAAATTACCAAAATTATCTGTAGAAGATATTACCAAAGTAGATGAACCAATGCGAATGTATTTATATGCTTGTTATGGATATTTAGAAATGTTAAATAATTATGATTTTGCCAAATTATCAATAACAATTAATGAAAACAATGATAATTTGTTATTATTGGCGGCATATTTTCTAAATATTGAACTTATTGAATATTTAGAAAATATGGGTTTAAATATTAATTATACAAATAATAATGGTTTAAATACTTATTTAATAGCTGTTATGCTTGAAAATATAGAATTTATGGAATATCTAAAAAATAAATATATTAATATTTATCACAAAGATAAATACAATGATAATGCTTATTTATATGCTATTAGAATTGGCAATTTTAAAGTAATAAAATATTTAGAAAAAAATGGCTTTTATTATTATCAACAAAATATTGTAAATAATGAAGGTAAAAATGCTGTTTTTCTTGCTGTCTGTTATGGACATTTAAAAATAGTCAAACATTTAGAAAAAAAAGGCCATAAATTAAATTTTATAAATCAAAAAAATTATAACGCATTTTTAAAAGCAGCTAATAATGGTTATTTAAAAATAATGAAATATTTAGATAATAAAGGTATTAATATTCATTTAAAAACTAAATCTAATGAAAACGCCTATTTTAGAGTATTATATAACAAAAATAACAATATAAAAATTTTAAAATATTTAGAAAACCGAGGACTTGATATTTATTTTTTGAATAAATATAAAATTAGTGCTTATATGCTTGCTAGTTGTAAAACTAATATAAAAATTCTAAAATATTTAGAATCACGAGGTTGTAATATTTATTTTAAAAATAAAAATAATATTAATGCTTATTTAATCGCATTAAAAAGAAATAACTTAAAAATTATAAAATATTTAGAATCACGCGGCTTTAAACCAAAATTAAATTATGTTTTTAATAATTGTAATATTAAAATAGTTAATTATATAAAGCGGCAAATTAAATTGCGGCTTAATAGAATGCGTATGATTTTTATCTTTGGGGGCCCCAAACTATTTTGGGGGCCCCAAACTATTTTGGGGGCCCCAAACTATTTTGGGGCCAATAATTGATTTTTAAATATTATATATTATATAATAAGAAAATGGAACGTTATGAGTTATTAATTAAAACAAGTTGGAGTAAATTAAAAAAATTACCAAAATTATCTGTGGAAGATATTGCCAAAGTAAAAGAACCCGTGCGAATGTATTTATATGCTTTTTATGGCCATTTAGATATAATGGACACATATGATTTTGACCAATTATCAATAAAAATTAATGAAAAAAATGATAATTTATTTTTAATGGCAGTTTATTCTGAAAATATTGAACTTTTAAAATATTTAGAATCACGTGGGCTTGATATTAATTATAAAAATAAAATTAATTGGAATGCTTATATATGTGCTGTAAAAATAAATAATATAAAAATTATGGATTATTTAGAAAGTCGTGGTATTGATATTCATATTTTAGATAATAATGGTAATAATGCTTATTTAGATGCTATTAAAATAGGAGATACTAAATTATTGGAATATTTAAAAAATCGTGGTATTGACATTCATATTTTAGATAAGAATGGTAATAATGCTTATTTAGATGCTATTAAAATAGGAGATACTAAATTATTGGAATATTTAGAAAGTCGTGGTATTGACATTCATATTTTAGATAAGAATGGTAATAATGCTTATTTATTAGCAGCAAAATATGGAAATACACTTGTTATGGATTATCTTAAAAATAAAAATATTAATATTTATGATGTGAATATATATAATGAAAATGCTTATTTTATTGCCGTTAAAGAAGGCAATATTAAAACAATGAAATATTTAGAAAAAAATGGTTTTAATTATTATCAAATACATATAATAAATACCACTAATTTTAATGTTTATTTGACTGCAGCTTCAAAAGGAAATTTAAAAATAATGAAATATTTAGAAACAAAAGGGCATAAATTTGATTTTATCAGCAAAGATAAATTTAACGCATTTTTAATTGCTTCTTATTTTGGAAATATTAAAATAATAAAATATTTAGGTAAAAAAGGTATTAATATTCATTTAAAAAATAAATATAATGAAAATGCTTATTTAAGAGCCGCCTATTCAGAAAATAGTATAAAAGTTTTAAAATATTTAGAAACCCGAGGAATTGATATATATTCTAAAAATAGTGTTGGTGCTAACGCATATTTAATTGCTGTTGATAAGGCTAATATTAAAATAATGAGATATTTAGAAACACGTGGATTTAGCATTTATTCAAAAAATAAATATGGAAATAGCGCTTATACAATAGCAATAACACAAAAACATTTACGAATTATTAAATATTTGGAATCACGAAGCAATTTGGAATCACGGAGCAATTTGAAATCACGGAGCAATTTGGAATCACTTGGGTTTAAAGGAAATTTAAATGTGGCGTATGCATATTTTAATCAAACTATAATTAAATATATAAAGCGTCAAATTAAATTAAGGCTTAATAGAATGCGTATGGTATTTATCTTTGGGCATATATAATAATTGATTTTTATTTATATATATAATATATGTGTATATAATGAATATTTATATATATTCAATTAAATACTATTGGGACCAATTATCTAAATTACCAAAATTATCTGTGGAAGATATTTCCAAAGTAGATGAACAAGAACAAATGTTTTTATATGCTTATTATAACCATTTTGATATAATACGAAAATATAATTTAAACGAATTATCAAAACAATTTAGCAGTAATGGCGAAAATTTATTATTAATGGCTGCTTATTTTAATAATATTAAATTAATTAAATATTTAGTAATCCGTGGGTTTAATATTTATTTAAAAAATAATAATAATGAAAATGTATTTTTAAAAGCATTATATAACAAAGAAGTTAATATTAAAACTCTAAAATATTTAGAAAGTCTCGGGATTAATATTTATTCTCTAAATATTATTAAAGCAAACGCATATTTAGTTATAGCTGATATATCTAATATTAAAATACTTAAATATTTTGAAACACGCAATTTTAATATTTATTTAAAAAATAAATATAATCAAACAGCTTATAAAATAGCACTATATAGAAATAATTTAAAAATTATTAAACATTTAGAATCACTAGGGTTCAAAATTGATTCTTATATTGATTATGAATTTATTTCTAATAAAATAATAATTAATCATATAAAGCGTCAAATTAAATTAAGGCTTAATAGAATGCGTATGATATTTATCTTTGTTTTGGAAAATTGATTTTATTATATATACATATATATTATATAATATGCGCATATAAAATGAAATATTTACGTAAATCAATAATATCAGAATGGAATTGTTTATATATGTTTAGAAAATTAAGTATTCCTGAAATATCCAAAGAAGATGAACCATTTAGAATGTATTTATATTGTTATTATGGATATTTAGAAGAATTAAAAAAATATAGTTTAGAACAATTAAAAAATAATATTATGGAACCGGGCAATTTATATTTATTAGCAATAAATAGTGGGCATTTAAATATTATAAAATATTTAGAAACCTTTCCATTAACTTTTAATATATATAATAAAATGAAAATAACCAATTATACCCCTTATATGTTAGCTGTTATTTGTGGAAATATACAAATAATTAAATATTTAGAAAATCGCGACTGTAATATTTATTCTATTGATTATGTTGGTAATAATGCTCTTTTATTAGCAATAAAAAAATCACAATTTAAAATATTCAAGATTTTTTTAGATAATACAAAGTATTCATTTGGTAATAAATTAAATGAAATTGATCATAATGCTTATTTAAGCGCATTTTCTTCTGATATTAAATTTTTAAAATATTTAGATAAATTTCAAGGAGGTATTTATGGTCTAAATAAATCAAATTATATGTATATAAAAGATACATATTTTATATGGAAAATTAAAAATACAATTTATATTAAACGCAAAAATAAATATAATGCTTTAAAAACTATAATATTATTTATTTAATATTTGCTGTGTTTATCTTTGGGCCCCAAACTATTTTGGGCCCCAAACTATTTTGGGCCACATAATTGATTTTATTAATTTATATTTATAAATAAACACTTGCGCAATTGCAATAATGGAAAAAGAAAAATATATTTATGCTTTATCTTTTTTTGATTATTTTATTAAATTGCCAGTTTTATCAATTGATAAAATTATTTTGTTTGAAGAGCCATATCGTATGATGTTATATGCTTATTATAATCATTTTGATAATTTTATTTTATATAATTTAGAAGATTTAAATAAAGATTATTCAGGCATACAAATTTATTTGTTTGCCATTTATTCAGAAAATATAAAAATAATGAAATATATGGAAAAATTAGGATTTGATATTTATAGTAAAAATAGAATGGGCGAGAGTGCTTATTTAAAAGCGGCAGCATATGGTAATATTAAAATGATGAAATATTTGGAAAAAAAGGGACCACAATTGTATAATGATGCTTATTATATAGCTGCCATAAATGGTAATGTATCAATAATGAAATATTTAGATAATAAAGGATTAAACAAAGATAAACCTTTTGAATATTTCAATAGAATATATCTTTCAGCAATTCATGGTGGGCATTTAAAAGTATTAAAATATTTAGATGCCGTTTATACCTATAACTATACCCATATAACTGAATATTATATTCGCGCAATTTGTTGTGGACAAGTAGAAATAATGAAATATTTATATAATATGCCTGGATTTATCAAACCTAATTATATTGGTTACCATTATATTGAATGTTTATTCAATAGACGTAACAAATCAAAAAAAATATTAAACATTATAAAGGAATTAAAAAAACGTGATATACATTTTTCAGAATATGATTTAATGAATTATTATCAATATGATTTATCTATTTATTTAGAAAAATTAAATAATTATAGAAAATATATATATAAGACACTTTTTATCTTTGCTATTGCGTCATAATTGATTTT
>Ga0208722_1000289_pt1 | contig 14250 bp, 14 predicted proteins | sample LakMenEpi21Sep11_FD_150722 | JGI IMG/M metagenome (GOLD analysis project Ga0208722, IMG submission 150722) | Freshwater microbial communities from Lake Mendota, WI - 21SEP2011 deep hole epilimnion (SPAdes) | ecosystem: Environmental > Aquatic > Freshwater > Lake > Epilimnion/Euphotic zone ... | reverse complement strand
TCTGTGCGGGAATTCAGAATAAATACGCTGTAGATGCTATTCCACATATATTGTGCGGCGGGTTTTCAAAAGAAGACACCGAGAATTTATTGATTGATTTGGATTTTCTCGGAATTGAAAATGTAGTAGCACTTAGAGGCGATGCCCTGAAAACCGAAACCTATTTTCATCCAGAAAAGGATGGGAATGAGTATGCTACCGATTTGGTCTTGCAAATTAGTAATTTGAACAAGGGAATTTATTTAGACGAGGATTTACAAAACTCGGCGCAGACTAATTTTTGTATTGGAGTTGCTGGCTATCCCGAAAAGCATATGGAAGCCCCAAGTTTGGATAGCGACATACATTTCTTAAAACAAAAAATTAAAAACGGAGCCGATTATATTATTACGCAAATGTTTTTTGATAATAAAAAGTTTTTTGATTATGTAGAAAAAGTTCGTGCCGCCGGAATAACCATTCCTATAATTCCAGGTTTAAAACCAATTGCAACCAAGAAACAATTGAATTTAATTCCCCATCGATTTTCTTTAGAATTGCCTGATGATTTGATTATGGCTGTAGTAAAAGCAAAAGATAACGACGCGGTAAAGCAAATCGGAATAGAATGGTGTACACAACAAAGTAAAGAATTAGTCGCTGCTGGAATTCCAGTTTTGCATTATTATTCTATGGGAAAAGCCGAGAATATTAAGGCGATAGCGAAAGAAGTTTTTTAAAGAAACAATAAATTAATAGTTTTATCGTTATTGTTTTAAACTACATAAAATGAAGTACGTTTTATCGATTATTTTTTTAGGATTACAACTTACGGTTTTCGCTCAGGAATATTCCTTTTTAGCTGCCTCAAGCAAGAAAATAAAGGAAAAGGAATATATCACGTATTTAAATGATAATATTGGCAAATTAGACAGTATTCAAAAAACAACGAAATGGTTTTTAGAAGACGGAACTACTTTCAATCAAAAATACTCTGATTCTGTTTTTAAATCAAAAGAAGGGTATCGATACAGCACAAAATTGTATCGTGATACGATTAGCAATACTTTCAGTTATGTATTGTACAAACGTGACAAAGCAGAAGTAAGAGAAACCAATAGAGATTTCAATGATTACATCAAAGCCGATGAAAAAAACCGCAAGAAACTCAAAAAATCGGCTATCGACGAATTGACTTTAACAGATATAAAAGGGGAAGTTCATTCACTTGAAACACTTACGGAAAAGATTATAGTTATTGATTTTTGGTTTATAAATTGCGGTCCATGCATCAAAGAAATTCCCGATTTGAATAAGCTAAAAGCTGAATTTGAAATGGATGAAGTTGAATGGTTTGCAGTGACTTATGACCCAAAAGAAAAAGTAGAGCGTTTTCTAGAACGTTTAAAATTTGATTATACCATTGTTCCCGATAGTAAGCATTTAACCGACCGATTTGATATCCGATTCTATCCCACAACTTTGATCATTGATGAAAATAGAAAAATTGTTTATACCGGTAAATTTGGAACTATGAATGGTCGAGTAAACGAAATTAGAGAGGCACTCAATAAACTAATTAAATCAAAGAAGTACGCCGTAAAAGCTGGTCCAGCAACACAAATTGAAGAAGATTAAATGTTTTTTAAAATAAATAACTAATCAATCTTTTAGAATTTAAAATAGTTCTTTTTGTAAAGGATTTTTTAAAAATGTTTTCTTAAAATATTCAGTTATATTTGTGACTTAAATTTTTTGAATGAGGAAGTTTTACCTTATTTTTTTGTTTTTTTCTTTTTCGATTTTTGGCCAAAATAAAAATCCTTTCACCCTAGACGTATCGCTGTTAAGAGGAAATGCTTTGCCACATACAGAAGATATGTACCATCTAGTAAATGGTCATCCGGATGGGATAATGGTTAATTTTGGCAAAAGAACTGACGGTTCCAAAGAATGGCATCAAGCTTATAATTATCCTGAATATGGAGGTTATTTTTTGTATCAAGATTTTAAAAGTCAGCCATTGGGACAAAACTATGCTGTAGGTGCTTTTTATAATTTTTATTTTTGGAAAAGGCAACTTCAATTCAAAATTTCTCAAGGAATTGCATTCACTACCAATCCTTATGACAAAGTGGACAACAGCAAAAACAAAGCATTTGGCAGTAAATTAATGGGAAATACCAATTTCGGATTTACCTATGATAACCAAACACTTTTCAAAAACATTGGTTTTCACGCCGGAATTTTATTTACGCATTATTCCAACGGAAGAGTAAAATCGCCCAATAGTGGCATTAATACTTACCTTTTAAATGTTGGTGTTAATTATAATTTTTCGAAAGATTTTAACCGAATTGCAGATACAACTCTAGTCAAAAAATCATACAAGGAACCAATAAAATATAATGTTATTCTTAGAACAGGTGTCAATGAAAACCCTATTGTCAATAGCGGACAATTTCCTTTTTATCACATAGGGTTTTATGCCGACAAAAGATTGAATAGAAAATCAGCGCTACAATTTGGTGCCGAATTGTTTTTAACACAATCCATCAAAGAATACATAAAATATTTTTCAGTTGCCTATCCAAATCAAAATATTGACCCCAACACCGATTATAAAAGAATTGGAGTTTTTATTGGTCACGAATTAATAATTAACCGAATTTCTCTCGAAGCACAACTTGGTTATTATGTGTATCAACCTTTCAAAAAGGATATTCCAATTTATGATAGAGTGGGTATAAAATATTATTTTACCGATAAAATATTTTTAGGATTTACAATCAAAACGCACCTTTTTTTAGCTGAAGCATTGGAATTTGGAATTGGATATAGAATTTAAAATTAAAATCATGAAAAAGTTATCTTTATTACTATTCGTATTCATTACTTTCAATTCCTGCGAAAAACCAAGCGATTGCATCGAAAGTTCGGGAACAATTATTACCAAAGACATTCCTGTAACTAATTTCAAAAAAATAAAAGTATATCGCGGCATTGAAGTGATAATTACGCAAGGAACAGAATACAAAGTTCAAATTGTTGCCGGCGAAAATTTCATTGATAATATTGAAGTAAATCAAAATGGTGACCAACTTATTTTCAAAGACAATACCAGTTGCAATTGGGTTCGGGATTATGGTCAAACCAAAATTTTAGTCACAACGCCAACATTGGAAGAAATCTATTCGAAAACCGATAGGAATATTAGTTCTAATGGTGTTTTGAGTTTTACAAACTTGACAGTTTTGTCGCTAGATAAAGATGCCGATGGCGAAAGCGGAGCTGGAACAGGCGATTTTATTTTGAATATCAATAATTCCACACTGACTATTGGCAATAATAATGTATCACGGTTTTATCTTTCGGGACAAACGATTAACGCCAATTTTAATTTCTATTTTGGCGATGGCAGAATTGAAGCTCAAAATTTAATTGCACAAGATATTGGTGTTTACCATCGCGGCTCAAACGATATGATTGTGAATCCTATACAAAGTGTAACTGGTGTTTTAAACAGCACAGGCAATTTAATCTTGAAACATGTGCCACTTACTGTAGATGTTGAAGTATTGTATCAGGGGAACGTAATTTATCCTTAAAATTATAGTTTGCACAGTCTCAGTTTTCGGTTTTTTTGATTGTAAACTGCTACTGAACACTACTTCTTAGTTTTTTCCCTAAAAATCTGTTCCAAATTTTTACTTTTCAAACTAATTTGAAGTGTTTTCAATCCATTGTCATGAGCAAAGTCGAATACTTTTGGACGCATGTCTTCTTCGGTATTGAAAGTCAGTAACCAAATGTTGTCAACAGTATTTTTATAGGTTTTAATGTTTGTTAAATTTGCCAATAAAGTTGCATCAATAGTTTTATCAAATTCCACTTCTATGATTTGTTCTTTTTCCTCAGAAACTAATTTGTTTAATTTTTTATCGGTTACAATTTTTCCATTATCAATAATAATGACACGGTCGCAAATAGCTTCCACTTCCTGCATGATGTGTGTGGAGAGAAAAACGGTTTTGTCTTTGCCAACATTTTTTATAACATTTCTAATTTCGACCAATTGATTTGGGTCCAAGCCAGTTGTTGGTTCATCTAAAATCAAAACATCAGGATTGTGTAAGAGTGCTGTTGCTAGTCCAACTCTTTGGCGATACCCTTTGGATAATTGTCCAATTTTCTTATGACTTTCGGGGGTTAAACCTGTTAACTGAATCACTTCTTCAATTCGGGATTTTGCGACTTTATAAACATCGGCATTGAATTCCAAATATTCGCGAACGTATAAATCCAAATACAACGGATTGTGTTCGGGTAGGTAACCTACAGAAAGTTGTACCGCTTTTTGGTCTTCAGAAACATCACTCCCGTTTACCGAAGCAGTTCCTTTATCAGCATGGATAAAGGTGGTTAAAATTTTCATTAAAGTAGATTTTCCCGCACCATTTGGACCAAGAAAACCAACGATTTCTCCTTTTTTGATAGAAAAAGAAACATTGTCTAGCGCTTTTTGAGCACCATAACTTTTCGAAATATTTTGAACTTCTATTGACACATTTCACGATTTGGAACAAAAGTAAATAATAGTGGAGGATTTTTTTTAAAAAATTAAATCTTTTGTCAAACTTTAACCCAAATAAAAAGAATAGAAACCAACTTATAATAACTTTAGAAGAATAGGTTATAAATTTGTAGCAGCAAATTTGATTTTGTAGCAATTTAATTCGAAAGCGTTTATTAGAGGAAATGCAAAATACAAATAGAATAAAAAATAATTAAAATAGCACGATGTTAGAAGATACAACTAGGAAGAAAGACTTCCCTCATCCAACTTCCAGCTTCCAGCATCCAACTTCCATCTCATAAACTATGATCATAACAACAGAAAATAGAAAATGGTTAGATGATTTCAATTTACATCACCCATTAGTTATCGCTGGACCATGCAGTGCCGAAACCGAAGACCAAGTATTGAAAATTGCACACGAATTGAAAAATTCTGATGTATCTATTTTTAGAGCCGGAATATGGAAACCCAGAACGCGGCCCGGAGGATTTGAAGGTGTTGGTGCCATAGGATTGAAATGGTTGCAAAAAGCCAAAGCCGAAACTGGACTATTAATGGCCATAGAAGTGGCAAATGCAACTCATGTAAAATTAGCATTAGAGCATGATATTGATGTTTTGTGGATAGGTGCACGAACAACGGTAAATCCGTTTGCGGTTCAAGAAATTGCCGATGCTTTGCAAAATACCGATAAAATAGTATTAGTAAAAAATCCAGTAAACCCCGATTTGGCTTTGTGGATTGGTGGAGTGGAACGCTTGTATAATGCTGGAATAAAAAAGTTGGGAGTAATTCATAGAGGGTTTTCAACGTATGAAAAAACCAAATACAGAAACATTCCCGAATGGCAAATTGCTATTGAACTTCAAAGCAAGTTTCCTGATTTGCCATTGATATGCGATCCTTCTCACATCACCGGGAGAAGAGATATGATTCAAGAAGTGTCACAACAAGCTTTGGATTTAAACTACGATGGCTTGATGATTGAAACCCACACCGACCCTGATAATGCCTGGAGCGATGTTGCCCAGCAAGTAACACCTAAAGTTTTAAAGCAGATTTTTGTAGATTTAAAAGTTAAAAAAGTAACTACCGAAGATGACGATTTTAATGCCAAAATGATAAAACTAAGAGCCAATATTGATATAGCCGACAGTAAATTATTGGAAATTTTGGGCAATCGGATGAAAGTAGCAGAACAAATTGGTGCCTTGAAAAAAGAAAAAAATATTGCTGTACTTCAAAATAAAAGGTGGAATGAAATTTTAGGAAAAATGATCTTAGATGGCGAAGATAAGGGATTGAGTGAAGAATTTATCTTGAAATTATTCAAAGCCATTCATCAGGAAAGTATTAGTCATCAAGAAAAAGTGATTAATGGATAATCACTTTTTTCATAATAATAAAATACCCAAGGCATTTATAGGTTTTTTTTGTATTATTGTGAAAATAAAAATAAATCGTTATTTAACCCATACAATATGAAAAAAAATCTTTTTGCTTTTTGCTTTTTGCTTTTGAGTTGCACAAGTTTGAGTGCACAAATTAAAATTGAAAAAATGACCGTCACTTATGGCGAAGAATTGCCTGACGATAAACAAAAAATCGTAAAGATTATTGGCGAGTCTGCTACTAAAATTTATGCCTTAGCATTTAAAGAAAAAGACGAATATTACCTAAAAATATTTGAATCAAAATCAATGAAAATGATTTCTTCAAATCTAATTGTAATTCCACAGGTGAGCGACAGAGAAGTAGATTTTGAAGAAGTCTATTTGTTAAATGATAAATTATATGCTATAGGTAGTGTTTACAATAAGAAAGACAAAACGTTCAACTTAGTCGGTACTGAAATTTCTGAAAAAGGAGTTTTAAGTAAAAATACAGTCGTTTTATTCAACTCTGTTGTTGCAAAAAAATCTGAAAGAGGAGGATTTTATTTCAAGCAATCTCAAGACGGAGGAGCATTATTAATTATGCATACTTCAAGTTTCCCAAAAGAAGATGCAGTAAAATATGAAGTAAAATTATTTGATGATAAACTAGCTACCTTGTTTTCAAACGAAGAAAAAGTGAGTTTTGATGACGACAAAAAAGATTTTGAATTTACCATTGCCGATTTTGAATTGAATTTTCAGGATGATGTATTTTTAGTAATTAACGAAAGTTATAGAGACTCAAAGAAGAAAGAACAAATTGAAAAATTTCAAATTCACATCTTCAAAAAAGCCAATAAATATGCCAAAGAAGTTGTCGATATTAATTTAAAAGGTAAAGAAATCATCAATTGTAAGATGATGTCAACTAATAAAAACTCACTTCAGTTGGTTGGGTTTTATTCCAGCGTTCGCGAAAATGGAAAAGCAAACAAAGAATTAAAGGGAGTTTATAATGCTACTATAAATTTGGCTACAAATAAAAATGATAATCTAAAATTCAATGAGTTTGATTATGAGACTAAAGTCAAAATATTAGGAGAAAGAAGAGCCAAAAAAGGAAAAGATGTAAAACCATTGTATAACATCACAACCCTCATTGAAAAAAATGATGGTGGTTTAATTATACTTTCCGAATTACAATTTGTTTATGTTGGGGCTAGTTCTGGGATTGGACCATTGGCTTTCACTCCAGTAACTTATACTAAAAACGAAATCATTATAACTTGTTTAAAACCTGATGGTTCATTGGATTGGAGTAATGTTGTACCAAAAGAGCAATCAGCGGCTGTAACAACGATGTCATTTGTATTTGGGATGGGTGCCAGTAATGGCAGTTTTACTGTTGGAGGTTCAATAGCAATACCTCTGGCACAAATGGGTAAAGGACCAGAATATTTGGGTGCTATTCCAGTATATAAAAATGGGGTATTGAATATCGTTTTCAATGATAATGTTAAAAACAAAGGTATTACTGATATTGAAGAAATAAAAGCATTGGGGAATTACAATAATGCCGTTCCAACACTTTTCAAATTTGATGATAAAGGAAAAGTAACTAGAAAAGATCCTGAAGAGGTTGTTAAAAACGAATTGGTCATTCGGCCAGGAGTTTATTTTAGAAAAAGCGAAAATGAGTTAATCATTTATGCCTCCAGAAAACAACAAGATAAGCTCGGAAGGTTGTTTTTAGAAGATTAAAATTTAAAAGGTTGCGAAATTTTCGCAACCTTTTTTATTTTCAATAAACTTTAAAATCAATAACAGTTGCATTTTGCTTCCTTAGTAAAAACCTAAGTTAAAAGTGAATTTTATAATTTGATTTTGGATTCGACTTTTTGAGCTAGTTCTTTAACCTTTTTGGGGGCATTAAATCGATAACCTGCAAAAAATTGTAACGCATTATAGGTCGTGACAAGAGATACTGAGGGTGAACTATCATCTTTAAAAGAACGAAAAGCATTAATTTCAAAGCCACCAAAGAAACGTTCTGAGTTGTAGCCCAATCCGCCTTTTCCATTCACTCGATACACTTTTGAAGAATAATTGGAATTAACATTCTCGTCTGGCAATCTTGTTAGCAAGTCTGTGTAACTATAACCAATACTAGGGGATGCTCCCAGAGCAGCATACCATTTTTTGTTTAAAACAAAAGTGTAATAATACCCAAATTTCGCTAAAATTTCATAATTATTTGACCTTTGGCTTGTGGTTTGTTGCGCTGATTTATCATCAATGATGTAATAACTATAGATTAACCCTGGAATAAAACTTCCTGAGCTTTTCAATTGAATTTCGGTTTGGGTACTAATGGCTTTTAATGAAAAATTGGAATTGAATTTATAGGAGGTTGAGCCACGATAGGAGATTACTTTTAAATCGGGAAATTGACTATATGGGGTTGTTCCTTCAATCCAAGGAGATACATAATCCCCAGAATTTTCTAAATAAAATCCTTTTACTTTGCCATATCGTACTTCTTGAATCCAGTGGTTGAAATTTAAAGTAAGACCAAAACTAGACGCTTTTGTTTTGCCTTTTAAATCATTATCATTATTTCCAGGAAAAAATTTAGGAATGAAACTATACGAAACAGATAAAAACAGGTAGTTTAAAGACAACCTACTCACGGTGGAAACATTGGGTCTAATATCATAGTCAAAATTTGCCCCATCAATTTCAAAACGCTCATTATTGCTTTCTAAATCAAACTTAATATTGATATAATCTAAAACATTTTTAATATATAAATTCTCTGCTTTTTCTTTATTATTGATTGTATCTTGAGCTGTTTGTCCAAAAGAAAATGAGTAGCAAAATAGAATTGCAATCATAGGAATGGTAATGTATTTTTTCATAAAACGCGTTACTAATATTTTTTTTCAAATTTACATTTTTTGATTTCTGAAATATAAATAATTCTTTTTTAAACTTATCCAAAAACTAAATTCACAAACACATACACCAATAAACTCCTTTTTCTACCTTTGTATCTTGCAATTCGTAAATCGTAATTCATTTTGACAGGACTTGTTTATAAATCTACCGGAAGTTGGTACACTGTAAAATCGGAACAAGGCGATTTTATAGAATGCCGTATCAAAGGCAAATTCCGTATGCAAGGCATCAAAAGTACCAACCCAATTGCTGTGGGCGATATGGTAGATTTTGAGTTAGATACTACTACCGATGAAACTATTGGGCAAATTCATAACATTCACGACCGAAAGAATTATATTGTTAGAAAATCGGTGAACCTGTCCAAGCAAACCCATATAATCGCTTCCAATATAGACATCGTTTTTCTACTAGTCACTATCAACAATCCGCCAACCACTACTAGTTTTATCGACCGTTTTTTGGTTACTGCCGAGGCCTATGGTATAGAAGCTGTTTTGATTTTCAATAAAATTGATACTTACGATGATGCCATGCACGATGAACAATTGTATTTACAACACATCTATTCACAAATTGGCTATAACTGTTTGAAAGTTTCTGCTCTGGAGAAAAAGGGGTTGGAACAGCTCAAGGAAATGATGATTGGAAAAGTGAGCATGTTCTCTGGACATTCGGGTGTGGGAAAATCTACTTTGGTCAATGCATTAGAGCCCAATTTAAATCTAAAAACCAAACACATTTCCGAACAAAGCAAACAAGGACAACACACCACGACTTTTGCCGAAATGTATGATTTATCGTTTGATGCCAAAATAATTGACACACCCGGCATAAAAGGTTTCGGAATTGTAGACATGGAATCAACAGAAATAAGCGGTTTTTTTCCAGAGTTTTTCCAGCTGAAAGACCAATGCAAATTCAACAATTGCTTGCACAAAGAAGAACCCAATTGCGCTGTTAAAAAGGCCTTAGAAGAAAACAAAATTGCCTGGTCGCGCTATAATAGTTACCTCAAAATACTGGAAGGTGATGATGAACATTACCGTTCGGATATTTATAATGAGGATCGAATTGCTAGTGATGAAACGAGGAAAGCCCCCTAACCCCCAAAGGGGGAACTCTAAATAAATCTAAAAAATGCACAAACAAGCTATTATTTCAATTTTTAATTCCCCCTTTGGGGGTTAGGGGGCTTATGAAAGCAATCATTCAACGCGTTTCCGAATCTTCTGTAACTATCAATGCTAAAATAGTTGCCCAAATTCAAAAAGGGCTATTAGTCCTCATAGGTTTTGAAGACTCCGATACCCAAGAAGACATCCTTTGGTTAACTTCTAAAATTGCTAACCTCAGAATTTTTGGAGATGAGAACGATGTTATGAATTTATCTTTAAAAAATGTTGAAGGTGACATGATCATCGTGAGTCAATTTACACTTCATGCTTCGACCAAAAAAGGCAACCGTCCATCCTATATCAAAGCGGCCAAACCCGAAATTGCCGTTCCATTATATGAAGCTTTCATCGCTCAAATGGAAACCGAACTAGGCAAAAAAGTACAAACAGGACAATTTGGTGCCAACATGAAAGTAGCACTGGTAAATGATGGACCAGTGACGATAGTAATTGATACAAAAAAAAGAGAATAAAATGAAACAAAAGTTTATCACATTCCTAACAGGATTTTTAATCTACGGATTAGTTTTTGGGGTAATCATGTATTACACCGAAGACAATAAGAATATTCTTCAAGCGTTTTTTTCGGGATTAATTTTTGGCACATCCATGGGTTTGTTTGAAGTTTTCATAAATCCAAGAATTAAACGTTACTTTGAAACAAGAAAGAAAACATAAAAAATGGACTTACAACATTCACAATTAGTAGTTGACAACTGGATAAAAGAACACGGTGTTCGTTATTTTAACGAACTGACCAACATGGCGCAACTTACCGAAGAAGTAGGCGAAGTAGCCCGAATTATTGCCCGTCGTTATGGCGAACAATCCGAAAAAGAAAGCGATAAAAACAAAGACCTTGGCGAAGAACTCGCCGATGTCGTTTTTGTAGTGTTGTGTCTCGCCAATCAAACCGGTATTGACTTGCAAGCCGCTTTTGACAAAAAAATGGAGTTGAAAACCAACCGCGACCACGACCGACATCAGAATAATGAAAAACTTAAATAATCGTATACTGTAAAGCTGTATATCGTATAATGATCCATATACAGTATACAATTTTACATTATACAGTATACAAAAAATGAATCTACTGCTAAAATCATCTACTTGTAATCCTCAATCTGCAATCGCAATTACTGGTTCAAAATCCGAAACCAATAGATTGTTATTGCTCCAAGCGTTGTATCCAAATCTAACATTGGAAAACACCTCCAACTCTGATGATTCAGAAGTGATGATAAAAGCATTACAAAATTTCCATCTCCCAACTTCCATCTCCCAACTTATTAACGTTCACCACGCTGGAACCGCCATGCGATTCTTAACCGCTTATTTTGCCATTCAAGAAAATAGAGAAGTGATTCTTACAGGTTCATCCCGCATGAAAGAACGCCCAATTAAAATCCTAGTTGATGCTTTACGAAAACTCGGCGCCGAAATTTCGTATGAAGAAAACGAAGGATTTCCTCCCATAAAAATAAAAGGTAAAAAACTTTTACAAAATAAAGTGTCACTTCCAGCAAATGTAAGTAGTCAATACATTTCGGCTTTGCTATTAATTGCTCCCAAACTCGAAAACGGATTAGAATTAACCCTTGAAGGCGAAATCACTTCCGTTCCCTATATCAAAATGACTTTGGCTTTGCTAAATGAAATCGGAGTGAAAACTTCCTTTGCGGATAATAATATTGTTGTTAAACCACAAACAATAAACTATAAACCACAAATTATTTCTGTAGAATCCGATTGGTCTTCCGCTTCCTATTTCTACTCCATTATTGCACTTTCCGAAATCGGAACCGAAATAACACTTTCCAGTTACAAAAAGAATAGTTTGCAAGGCGATAGTGCATTGGTAGAAATTTATAAAAACTTTGGAGTGGAAACGGTTTTCAATAACAATCAATCAATTACAATATCAAAAATCAACGTTCACAACTCCTTCCCCTTTGGAGAAGGTTGGGATGGGGCTAATTCTCCCGACATTGCCCAAACCATAGCCGTTACTTGCTTCGGACTAGGAATGGATTGTCATTTATCTGGATTGCATACTCTAAAAATTAAAGAAACTGATAGACTAGAAGCGTTAAAAACGGAACTTTCAAAACTCGGAGCCACAATTTCAGTGACTAACGATAGTTTAACTTTAGTATCTGGCTCCCCTCCTTTGGAGGGGTTGGGGGTGGCTACCTATCAAGACCACCGAATGGCAATGGCTTTTGCACCATTAGCCCTAAAAGTTCCCATAATTATAGAAGATGCTGAAGTCGTTTCTAAATCCTATCCGAAGTTTTGGGAAGATTTGCAAAGCATCGGCTTTACAATAGAAGAAAAATAAAAAGTCGGGATGACTGGATTCGAACCAGCGACCCCTAACACCCCATGCTAGTACGCTACCTGGCTGCGCTACATCCCGAATTAGGATGCGAAAGTAATAAATTAAAAATAAACACCAAAACACTTGACATCGGCTATCTCACAATCGTATATTTGTAGACCGAATTTTAACGTCTATAGGAAACAACCTTAAACCTTTAAACTTTTAAACTCTTAAACACTTTTAAATGAAATTATCTCATTTCCAGTTCCATTTACCAACTGAATTACTAGCAGAATATCCAACAGAAAACAGAGACGAATCAAGATTGATGGTCGTTAACAGAAAGACAAAAACCATCGAACACAAATTATTCAAAGACATTATCGATTATTTTGATGATGGCGATGTAATGATTTTGAACAATACCAAAGTTTTTCCAGCTCGTATGTATGGAAATAAAGAAAAAACTGGAGCGCGTATTGAAGTTTTCTTATTAAGAGAATTGAACTCTGAGCAACGGCTTTGGGATGTTTTAGTAGATCCTGCTCGTAAAATTAGAATTGGAAACAAATTATATTTTGGTGACGATGACTCTTTGGTAGCTGAGGTAATTGATAATACGACATCTCGCGGAAGAACCTTACGTTTTTTATATGATGGTTCTTATGAAGAATTCAGAAAAAAATTAACCGAACTAGGAGAAACACCTATTCCAAAATACATCACTAGAGAAGTAAATGAAGAAGACGCAGAAAGATACCAAACCATTTATGCCAAAGAAGAAGGAGCAGTAGCCGCACCAACAGCTGGTTTGCATTTCTCAAAACACCTTTTGAAAAGATTAGAAATCAAAGGAATTGATTTTGCTGAGGTAACACTTCATGTTGGTTTAGGAACCTTCAATCCAGTAGAAGTAGAAGATTTATCAAAACATAAAATGGATTCTGAAGAATTGATAATTACACAAAAAGCTTGTGATATTATCAATCAAGCCAAAGCAAGAAAAAGTAAAGTATGCTGTATTGGAACTACTTCTATGCGCGCCATCGAAAGCTCCGTTTCATCACAAAGAACACTAAATCCATTTACTGGATGGACGAATAAATTTATTTTCCCTCCTTATGATTTTAGTATCGCCGATTGCATGGTCACGAATTTCCACACCCCAAAATCAACCTTATTAATGATGATTTCGGCATTTTGCGGACATGATTTAATGAAAAAAGCATACGAAGAAGCCGTTAAAGAAAAATACCGTTTCTATTCGTATGGTGATGCTATGTTGATTATTTAATCTTTAGAGTGTCACACTGAGCGTCTACCTGTCGGCAGACAGGCAGTCGAAGTGCTTTACTAAATATTTCCCAATCTCGTTATTATAATAAGATTGGGGTTTTTTTTGATAAAAGTACGGGGAATCAGAGAATTTTTTATTTAAGTTTATGAATGTGTTTAAATATTATCTTTAAATAAAAACAAATGAACGAAGTAATTAAAATTTGGAATGATGAGAAATATAAATGCGGTGGATTTTATGAAATTGCTATACAAGTTGAAGATTATGACAATAATAAAAAAGCTAAAGTTTTATTAGAAAAATTATTCCAAATAGAAAATATTATCGGACCATTTGATAATAATCTAGAAAACAAAAAACTAGATTTAGAATATTATAATAATATTGGTATTATAGAAATTAATAAAAAAAGTTGCCTTTCAAAATTCATCATATTTCTGGGGATAACGGAATAAATTGGTTAGACATTTCAATTTATACCGCTATGTTGGAGAAAGTTTTAGGAAATGAATATCAAACTTGGAATATAAACGGAAATGTAACTAAATTAAATGAAGAGT
>Ga0208722_1000288_pt1 | contig 14260 bp, 13 predicted proteins | sample LakMenEpi21Sep11_FD_150722 | JGI IMG/M metagenome (GOLD analysis project Ga0208722, IMG submission 150722) | Freshwater microbial communities from Lake Mendota, WI - 21SEP2011 deep hole epilimnion (SPAdes) | ecosystem: Environmental > Aquatic > Freshwater > Lake > Epilimnion/Euphotic zone ... | reverse complement strand
TTCCAACAGCGGTGTCTCTAAGTTCACCACAGGTACACAGTCAAGCCGTGAGGCTGCAGCACTTGCATTGGTGCGTAAGCACTCAGCAACTGATGTAAAAGTGAACCTGCTTTGGGGAAATCCAAGCAACACCCGTCGCGCTGACATTATGCAATTGGTCAGAGCAGCCGGTAAGCGTGCCGGATTTGAGGTCAACGCTCCTGGAGTACAGGGTTGGTCATCCAGATTAGCTGATAGCGAATGGGATGCACAGCACTTCGCTTGGGGTAAGACAGCTCTAGACCAAAAGGGTAACGCTTCACTTTATTGCACAGTTTGTTCATCAAATTACCTAGGTAATTCAAATGCAAAAATTGATGCAGCAGAGAAGAAGCTTGGAGCAGCCCCACTAAGCGCCAAGCAGAGATTGGAGCAGTACACAATCATTGAAAAAGAACTTTACAATGATGTTGTATCGCTTCCTATCGTTCAGTTCCCAGAAGTGACTGGTGCAAATGCCAAGCTACAAAACGTTAAGCCTGGCCCACTATCACCTCAGATCGTTTGGAACTACTGGGAGTGGAGATATACCAACTAAGACTTTAAGTCTTAATGGTTAATTACTTAGTAATAAGTAGTTATAAGTAGTAAGTTAGGTGGCGTTCAAAGAAATTTGAGCGCCACCTAACACATTATTTTGTGGAATTGCTAGAAAGGTAAGAATTACTTTGATTGCATATGTAGTTCGTCGCCTTGGTGCCTTAGTTATGATCCTCTTTGGATCAAGTTTTTTCGTTTACAACATTTCAGCAATCTCTACAGATCCCTTAGAGGAGCTTCGCACCAGTACTGCGCCAAATAGGGAGCAGTTAATATTAAATTTGACTCGTGAGCTTCGCCTAGATCTGCCAGCACCGATTCGGTACTTCATTTGGCTTCGAGGCGTCTTAGGTGTATTTGTTGGTAGAGCAGATTTTGGTCAAACCAGAGAGAACCAACCAGTAATTACAGAGATCGTTGGCGCACTCCCAATCACAGTTAGATTGGTATTTGTGGCAACCATTGTTGCCATTATTTTAGGAATTGGATTAGGAATTACCTCAGCACTTCGACAGTATTCAAGATTTGATTATTCAATGACCTTTTTCGCTTTTTTGCTCTACTCCTTACCGATTTTCTGGGTAGCAGTCTTGTTAAAGCAATTTTTAGCAATTGATTTTAATGATTTTCTCATTTCGGCTCAGATCTCACTTCCATCAATAATTTTTGCCAGCACAATTGCGGGATTTTTTTGGGCGGCTATCTTTAGTGGAACGAGAAAGAGAGTACTACTGATATTTAGTGGAGTTTTTGTAGTGAACTCGGTATTTCTATCCATAATCAGTGCAACTAAGTGGTTTTTAAATCCAACCATGGGTCCTATTGTGATTTTGCTTGCCGCTATTGGTATCGCATTTGGAATTACCTATCTTTCGGTTGGGTTGGAGAATAAATCCGCGGTAAAGAGTGGATTATTTTGCGCTGTTGTTGGATCAATAATGTATTTCCCGGCACAAATACTGCTTGATTCAAACAGGCCAAGAGTTGGTTTATTGCTGATGTTTATCCTATTAATTGGAGTAGCTCTGCTTGGCTCAGTGATATTTAATCGAATTGATAGAGGACCAATCATTCGAACTAATGTTATTTCGGTAGTAATTATTGGTTTACTAATAGTTATAGACAAGCTAATGCAATCTTGGCGACCTTATATTGAAAGTGATGATATTAATTTTCGACCGATCTCTACTTTTGGTCAGAGCACAGCATGGTTATTTGAGGTTCCCTTTTGGGTTAGATCCCTAGATATTGTTCTTCACATGATTTTGCCAACTATTGCTCTGACACTAATTTCATTTGCCGGATATATTAGATTCTCGCGTGGAACTCTGTTAGAAGTTTTAAATCAGGATTACATAAGGACTGCGCGCGCAAAGGGTTTAACTGAGCGCACTGTAATTATGCGCCATGCTTTCCGAAATACCATGATTCCAATTACCACAATTATGGTCACAGATATTGTCTCTATTGTGGGCGGTGCGATTATTACCGAACAAGTTTTTGGATGGTATGGAATGGGAACTTTGTTTAATAAAGCGATAGTTTCCTTTGATCTGAACTTATTAATGGGCGTAATTCTCTTCCTATCAACGCTAGCGATTTTGGCTAATTTGATAGCTGATCTTCTTTACTCAGTGCTGGATCCTCGCATCAGAGTAGGAGCAGGAAAATAATGGCGCGTAAATCAAATAAAGGTTTAAACACCGGCGAAGAATTACTTGACGGTAATGAAAATGCGATTTTTAACAAGGAAACTGAAGGATTAAGTCAGGGCCAGATAATTTTAAAGCGCTTTGTGCGCCACCGTGCCGCGATGGTTGCACTGGTTTTCTTCACTACATTGGTGGCAATTGTTTATACAGCACTTGATTGGCGGATCGGAGATCCACGAAACCCACGGTTTACTATTCCTGGCTGGTGGAATTATGGTTTTGAAGATACACCAGAGTTATTAACCGAAGGCTGTCCAGAAGGAATACTTGGTTGTCCAACAATTGATTTTGTGCCATTTGTAGATGGTGATGGTGTCCAATTAGGCCAGCATCCATTTGGTCAAGATAATATCGGTCGAGATTACTTTGCATTGGTAATGCGCGGTGCGCAGCGATCTATTTTGGTTATGTTCATTATTGGATTAATTGCAACCACTATTGGAACAATTGTTGGTGCGTTAGCAGGATTTTTCCGTGGGTGGACTGATGCAGTCCTAATGCGCTTAGTTGACTTTATCATCACAATTCCAGTAATTATTATCGGATCGGTAATTGGATTTCATTTCGGTAATAAGGGAGCTGCCTTCCTTGCCTTATTGCTGGGGCTCTTCTCGTGGACTGGATTATCCCGTTTAGTAAGGGGTGAATTTTTATCACTTCGAGAGCGTGAGTTTGTAGATGCTGCTCGTGTTGCTGGTGCAACAAATCGACGAATTATCTTTAAGCATATTTTGCCTAATGCAATTGGCGTAATTATCGTCTCAGTTACATTGTTGATGTCAGGTGCGATTCTGCTTGAGACAGCACTGAGCTTCTTGGGCTTTGGTGTTACATCACCGGATGTTTCATTGGGACTTTTAATCTCAAATTACCAAGATGCTTTTACAACCAGACCGTGGTTATTTTGGTATCCAGGCTTATTCATTATTGCTATCGCACTTTGTGTTAACTTTATTGGTGATGGTTTAAGAGATGCTTTTGATCCTCGTCAAAGACGCAGACTTTCTAAAAAAGATAAAGAAAATGCCCGCGAAATGCAATCGCGAAGTGAGATGGCCTAATTATGAATAATCAAAAGCAGAGTACCTGTAACCAAAAGAATCAGATTAAGCCAAAAAGCTTTCCTGTTAAATTGATACCTGTATTGAACAAGTTGCGGTTTATCAAGCCTTTGAAATGCGATCATTTTTTGGTTAGCAATAGCCGAGGCAACTCCGGAGTGGGAGTTAGGGCTTTGACCGGCTTGAATACTGCCAGTGCTTTGAATGTTCAAACCGCGCAACTCACTTTGATGAATCGATCTGCTGTGATACCTGCCAGGAGCAGGGGCGGCAAAGGCGTAAATTTGTTTGGTTCCAACACCTTCACCATGAGTCTTAATCGACATGGTGTAACGAGTGTCGATTTGTTCAACATCTTGCCAACCAATCAAGTGATGAGTAAAGGGATTTACAATTTCAACTCCTTCATCAAAGAAAACAACTTTAGGATGAATAAAGATTTGATAGCCGATCAAACAAACCAAAGCTCCCCAAATACTGGCAATGATCAATCCAAAGTTAAATCCATAATCAATGATTTGCAGATAGAGCATCGTGGCCACTATCCAAAAAGCCATGCCCGCAAAAATGTAACCACTTTTAGGGCGAAAAATTTGAGGATTATTCACCAGAGCATCTTCTCATGCACATCAGAAAAGCAGGTAGCGTAAATGTCAGATCCAGTACTTCAAGTACGTAATTTCACTGTTGAGTTTTGGGTTGATGGCTCCTGGTATCCAGCTGCAGTAGATATGAACTTTGATGTTCAAGCAGGTAAAACCTTGGCCATTGTGGGTGAATCTGGATCTGGTAAATCCACCACCGCAATGGGAATCATGGATCTATTAGCCTCAAATGCGCGAATGAGTGGCAGCGTTAAGGTCAAGGGAAGTGAAATGATTGGGGTTGCAAAATCTCAACTTCGAAAGTTTCGTGGCCGCGAGGTTGCCTACATCTTCCAAGAGCCGATGACTGCATTAAATCCGGTCTACACAATTGGTTTTCAAATAGTTGAAACTCTTCGTACTCACTTTGATATGGGACCAAAGGCTGCTAAAGCTCGGGCAATTGAGTTAATCACCTTAGTTGAGATTCCAAACCCTGAACTTTCATTTGACAAGTACCCTCATCAACTCTCCGGTGGTCAACGCCAGCGAGCGATGATTGCGCAATCATTAGCTTGTGATCCATCCCTATTAATTGCAGATGAGCCAACAACAGCACTAGATGTTACGGTGCAGGCTGAGATTCTTGATTTAATGCGCGGACTTCGCACCAAATTAAACTCTGCAATTTTGCTTATCACCCATGATATGGGCGTTGTTGCTGATATGGCCGATGAGATATTAGTTATGAAGGATGGTTTAACAGTTGAGCATGGTTCTGCTGATCAAATCTTTAACAAACCAACCCATCCTTATACACAATCTCTGCTTAAATCTGTTCCAAAATTAGGTACGGTAAAGCAGCGCACAGCGATTGACAGTAAAAAACAACCAGTTATGAAATTAACTGATGTAACTATTGCCTATCCAAAGCGGGGAAGAATCCCAGAGTTTGTTGCGGTAAAAGATTTTAACTTAGAGATATTTCCTGGTGAGATTGTGGGCTTAGTAGGTGAATCAGGCTCTGGTAAAACTACTGTTGGCAGAGCTGCAATTGGTTTAATTCCAATTAAATCTGGCAAGCTAGAAATAGTCGGAAAAGATATTTCAAAGGCAACTCAAAAGGAGTTGTTCCCGATTCGCCGCCATACTGGAATTGTCTTCCAAGACCCTGCCTCTTCATTAAACCCACGTCTACCAATTGGTGAATCAATTGGTGAGCCAATTCTTCTTGCCGGACTAGCAAAGGGTGCTGAGTTAAACCATAAAGTTGAGGAGTTGCTACAACAGGTTGAACTTCCAAGATCTTATCGAAACCGCTTTCCACATGAGTTATCAGGTGGTCAACGTCAACGAGTTGGAATTGCTAGAGCTTTGGCTCTAACGCCAGATTTATTAATTGCTGATGAACCAACATCAGCACTTGATGTTTCAGTTCAGGCAAGATTTTTAGAGTTACTACTTGAGTTACAAGATAAGTTGAAGTTTGCTTGTTTGTTTATCAGCCATGATTTAGCTGTCGTTGACATACTTGCTCACCGAATTGCAGTTATGCAAGATGGGCGATTAGTTGAAGAGGGCGATCGAGACAGTATTTTAAAGAGTGCAAAAAATGAGTACACCCGTCGATTAATTGCTGCTGTCCCTGTACCAGATCCAGCAGAACAAAAGAAGCGCCGTGAGGCAAGGCTGGCCGCTAAGTGATCACCAATGTAGATGCTGACTTTTTAGCCCTACCGCTTGATAACTGCTCCGATGCTGCAATCAGCGCAGCTAAAGCTGCAGGTGCCTTACATGTTGATGTGCGAATTGAAAGAACTAGAAGTGGCTACCTTTCACTTCGAGATGCTAAACCTGAGACTCAAACAGATGAAACAAACTTTGGAATTGGTGTTCGAGTAATCGTAAATGGGGCATGGGGCTTTGCCTCAGCACCTGGTGTAAGTATTGAGCTAGCAAAGAAATTGGCTATCACTGCAGTTGAGATGGCAAAGACTTCAAAGCCATTATCAACTGATTTTGTCTCATTAGCCAAAGAGCCTGCCTACCCAAATCAAGAATGGGTATCTTCCTATGAAATTGATCCATTTTCAGTGTCAGATAGTGAAAAAAAGGATCGACTAGCTACTTTAAGTAGCAAACTACTAAAAAGTGAAACAGTAAATCACACCAGCGCACATACACATTTTGTTAAGGAACAAAAGTATTACGCAGATATTTATGGAACTAGTACAACGCAGCAAAGAGTAAGAGTACAAACTCAAATTGAAGCGATCTCAATTGGCGCTCATGGTTTTGAATCAATGCGTACCTTGGCCCAACCAGCAGGCTATGGCTGGGAGTGGATGGGAAATTCAATTTGGAATTGGGATGCTGAGATTGAGCAACTACCGACATTATTGGCAGAAAAGGTTGCCGCCCCATCAGTTGAACCGGGTAAGTATGACTTATTGATTCACCCATCAAATCTTTGGCTAACCATTCATGAATCTATTGGCCATGCAACAGAGCTAGACCGAGCAATTGGATATGAGGCTAATTACGCCGGCACCTCTTTTGCTACTCCAGACAAGCTAGGAAAGCTTAAGTATGGCTCTGCCTTAATGAATGTAACTGGAGATCGATTAACTGAACATGGATTGAGCACAGTTGGCTTTGATGATGAGGGAGTTGCAGCTCAGAGATGGCAGATTGTAAAAGATGGAGTTTTAGTTGGTTACCAAACAGATCGGCGAATATCTGCTGTCGTAAACCAAGAGCGTAGTAATGGTTGTGCTTATGCAGACTCTCCAGGACATGTACCAATTCAACGTATGCCAAATGTTTCACTCCAACCTGATCCAAATGGCCCAACACTAGAAAAACTAATTGAATCAGTAGATGATGGTATTTATATTTTGGGTGATAAATCCTGGTCAATTGATATGCAACGTTATAACTTCCAATTTACTGGACAGCAATTTCATCGAATTAAAAATGGCAAGTTAGTCGGACAATTAAAGGATGTTGCATACCAATCAACTACAACTGACTTTTGGGGCGCAATGAAGATGGTAGGCGGGCCCTCCACCTACGTCTTAGGCGGCGCTTTCAATTGCGGTAAGGCTCAACCTGGCCAAGTTGCAGCGGTAAGTCATGGTTGTCCAGCTGCGGTATTTAACAAAATCAATATCTTAAACACCGTATCTGAGGTGGGCAAATGATTAAAGCTCAAGATTTAATTGAAAAGATCCTAGCTAAGGCAAGCTCTGATGAATGCATTGTTATTGTTACCGATAAAACACAGGCAAATTTGCGATGGGCAAGCAGCACCTTAACTACCAATGGAGTTCTTCAAGAAAGAAGTGTGACGGTAATTGCCTTCCTTAAAACAAAGGATGGAATGGCATCAGGGGGCGTATCTAGAACCAATGTAGATGAAGCAGATATTGATTCACTCCTGGCACAAGCAGTTGCCTCAGCAAAGGCTGCAGGAGCTGCCGAAGATTACGCACCAATTGCTGAAAATGTTGAGCTAGGTAATTGGCAGGCACCACATCAACCAACAGGTCCAGAGGTATTTAAAAAGTTTGCACCAGATTTAGGCCAGATGATGGGTAAATCTGTAAGTGATGCAATTGAATTATTTGGTTATGCCGAGCACACACATGAAACTGTTTGGGTGGGATCAAAAGGTGGTTTGCGATTACGAAGTGATAAACCTATTGGCCGAGTAGAGATGACGGCAAAATCTCATGCTCGTACCCGTTCAACCTGGTATGGCGTAGAGACTCATGACTTTTCAAATGTGGCGGTAGCAGATATTGATAAAGATATTCGCCAGCGCCTGACCTGGCAGGAGCGAAAGATTGAGCTGCCAGCTGGAAGGTATGACACAGTATTTCCATCAGGATCAGTTGCTGATTTTTATGTTTATATGATGTGGGTTGCAGGTGCTCGAGCAGCTTTTGAAGGACAGAGTGTATTTTCTAAGAAGGGGGGCGGCACTCGAGTAGGTGAGAAGTTATCTAATGTTGGACTTCAATTATTTAGCGATCCAAGTAATGCCCAATTAAATGGCGCAGCATTTGTTCATGCCACCGCCAGCACCCCTTTCACCTCAGTATTTGATAACGGACAAGTGCAAAAACGTTGCGATTGGATCAAAGATGGCGTACTTGAATCCTTATTACAAACCAGAGCAAGTGCAAAGATGACCTCACTTGCCTACACGCCATTGGGTGATAATTTAATTATGAGTGTAGATGGGGCAACAGGCTCTACCTTGGATTTAGTAAAAGGAGTTAAGAATGGATTGCTGGTAACCACTCTTTGGTATATCAGAATGGTAGATCCAAACTCACTCTTGCTGACCGGATTAACCCGAGATGGGGTTTACTTTGTTAAAGATGGTGAAGTACAAGGGGTAACAAATAATTTCCGCTGGAATGATTCACCTGTTAGCGCCCTCTCTCGTATCAGCGCAGCCGGGGCTACGGAATGGACTCAGCCAAGAGAATGGGCTGGGGATATGGCAAATATGTCAGCACCTGCTTTAGTAATTAAAGATTTTAATATGTCGACTGTAAGCCCAGGTAACTAAGTAACTAAAGTTTTTTTGTTGGTTTATTACCAACTTTTCGCACCAATAAACTTGATGCAACAATAGAAATTACAACAGCCACTAACAATCCGGTGTATTGCGCCTCAGTAATAGCAGCTTGAGCAAATGCAATACTTCCTAATACGAAGGAAAACTCACCAATCTGGCTTATTCCAACTCCAAATTGAATCTTTTGAACCTCTAACTTTCCTAGCCTTACTAGTAAAGCGGTAGGAATTGTCTTTGAAACAACAACTAGAAGTAAAAATATGAGAGCAAATGGCCAAGCTTCCGATAACTTACTTGGCTGAATCAAGGTTCCAATTACCACAAAAAATAGCACTGCAAATAGATCCCTAAATGGCAGGATGGCTTTTCGAACCTCATCAGTATCTTGACTTTGATTTATTGATAGCCCGGCGATAAATGCTGCCAATGCCATTGGAATACCAAAGACCACAGTGCCTAATGCAGCTAGCACCAGCCCAACGGAGACTGAGTAAATCAAAAATAGATCCTTCTCCCACCTGACCATTCTTAAAAGTTTCGGTAAAAGTTTTGAACAGGCAAAGGCAAGCAAGATAAAGCCAAATAGTCCGCCAATAGCTATTGGTAAAGGTTTTTCACTCTCGCCAAATACCGTCAAAATAATTACTGCAGCACTGACACCGATGATATCTTGTACAACTGCCCAGCCCAGCATCGCATCTCCAGTTGTTGAGTTGATAGTTCTTCTTGGACTTTTGGTGATATTCACAATTACCACACTTGATGAGATTGCAATTGAAAGTGATAGCAATAGGGCGCCAAATATCGGCATATCAAGCAATAAAAAGACGGGGGTACCGATGAGTACACCAATTGCAACCTGAGCAGGAGCACCCCAAAGAATTGAGCGATTTTCCTTACTCATTCGCTTTAAATCGATTTCAATACCCACTTCAAATAACAACAAGACCACACCAATATCTGCCAGCAGGGCTAATTGATTGTTATCGGCGACAAAGCCGGGGGTAAAGGGTGAGACCAGTAATCCGGTAAGTATGTAGCCAAAAACTGCCGGTAGGCCAAATTTACGGGCGATAAAGCCCATGGTGGCAGCTGCAAGTAATACTACGCCCACGTTAAGAACTAAAGGTGCGGTCTCAACTATCGTGGCGGCCATAAAACCCTCTATTGATATTTATCGAAGTTGATCTAATCCTACTTAAAGAGTTAGAGATGGGGAAGGTAATTATTACTTAACTGAAGCTTTATAGATTGCTTGAATTGTTGTCTCTAACATTGCATCAAACTCCTGCTCGCTTTGTTGTGCATTTAAGCCCTCTGTTAGAGCACGTGAGAAGCTGGCAATTAACTGAGGATTTTTAGCCAAAACCTCATTTGCATAATCCCTGCTGTAGCCTCCTGATAGAGCAACAACTCTGACTACCTGTGGATGGTTGGCAAGGTGGGAGTAAAAACCAGCTTTTTCTGGCAAGGTCAACTTAAGCATTACATTCTCATTAGGCTTTAATTTGTCTAACTGCTTACTTAATGCTGTAAGCAGTAACTCTTCAGCGGCTGCCTTATCTGGACATTTAATATCAACCTCTGGCTCAATAATTGGCACTAACTCTTTTGCACAGATTAATTTAGCAATTTCAAACTGTTGCTCAACTACTGCATTAATGCCTACTGGATTGGCCTGCTTAATGACCGATCTCATTTTGGTGCCAAAGACACCATGAGATAGTGCACTCTTTAATCTATTATCCAACTCAGGAATGGGTTTCATTATTTGAGCACCATCCTTTTCCTCAGCTAAGCCACTATCAATCTTTAGAAACGGCACAATTTTTTTCTTCTGCCATAAATACTCAGCACTTCCCATTCCATCAATCATGCGATCCATAGTCATTTCAAACAAGATCACACCAATTACCCGCTCTGATGTGAAGGCGGGTGATTTAATGATTCGAGTACGCATTTGATGAACTAGATCAAACATTGCTTCATCGCCTGAATAGGCATCAGCTTCAATTCCATAAAGTGATAGGGCTTTTGGGGTCGAACCACCACTTTGATCAAGGGCTGCAATAAAGCCTTTACCACTTTTCATCTGAGCTAATTGTGCTGAATCCATTTTCTTTAACCCCAACTCTTAATTAACAGTTTTTGATATTGACCACTGTGTCAGGGCGTAAGGATAACACTTACACCGTGTGTGATTTTGCTATGACAAGCCCACCCTTTAGCCTTAAACAATGGGCAAGATAAAAAGCTTTGCACCGATCATATTTGTACTGCTGTGGAGCACTGGTTTTATTGGTGCCAAATACATCCTTCCCTACGCCGAACCCTTTGTTTTCTTAACTATTAGATACCTCTTTGCCACCTTAATTTTGGTGGCGATCGCAAAGGCGATTGGTGAATCCCTTCGAATAAGTTGGCCACAAGTAAAACAATCAATCTTGGTCAGTGTTTTCTTACATGTTATCTATATTGGCGGTGTTTTCTATGCAATATTTATAGATATTCCAGCAGGCATTACCGCTGTAATTGTGAGTTTGCAACCAATCCTTGTCTCAGCAGTTGCTATTCCATTATTAAATGAGAGGTTAAGTTACAAACAGATCTTTGGACTACTTCTTGGATTTATTGGTGTTACTTTCTTGTTGATTCCAAAGTTATTTGAAGGAGATCTTTCAATTGGTTTTTCAGCTGCTGGAATTACAGCCTGTGTTTTAGCCTTACTGGGCACAACAGCTGGCTATCTGATTCAAAAGAAAGGTGGCTCTGATATCCCATTTTTAGCTGGCACCGCTGTCCAATTTGCTTCTGCCACAATTATTTTTGCTATTGCATCAATTATTTTTGAGCCATTAAAGGTTGATATAACTTTAGAATTTATCTTAGCTCTTGCTTGGATTGTGATAGCACTTTCAATTGGGTCAATATTTCTTCTCTTCTACCTACTGCGCAAGGGAAGTGCTTCATCAGTTTCCAGTTTGTATTACCTAGTTCCTCCCTTGACTGCAATTCAAGCTTATTTATTTTTTGGGGAGCGAATTAACACAATTGGCTTAGTTGGTATGGCACTTGCCGCATTAGGCACCCTGATAGTTACAAAAGAGGGTAAGAGTAGCCACTAGTAAAGGTTTAGTTACTGATTTAAAAATATCTTGTACTGCACCCGGTTGGTGATTGCAACCTTGTCATAAAGTTTTCTAGCAGTTTCATTATCAGGTGCGGTAGTCCAGTAAAGACGCTTAGAACCCTTGGCAATTGCAATCTCCTCCACCGCTTTGATTAATGCTCTGCCAACTCCGCCTCCTCTTACCTTTGGATCCACATACAAATCCTCTAAGTAGCAAAAATCCTCAACCTCCCAGGTTGATGGACGAAAAATGTAGTGAGTAAATCCGACGACTTGACCATCTTTTTCCGCCAACAAACCAGTGATATTAAAATCAGAGTTGATTCGCTTCCAAGTTAATTCATACTGCTCATCAGATAACTTAGATTCATAAAATACTATGTACTCTTTAAATAACTCAAGCCACCGAGGTTTATCAGCAGGGGTGATTGGACGAATTTTAATGCTCATTATGTAAGCCTACCCTGCTCAGAATTAGGTTAGCAATGCCTGATTAGATCTAGTGCGGTGTATTGTTTTGCTATCTAAATATTGTGTTGATAACTTAGAAGGTGCAAAGGAGTGATTAAATTGTGTGATCAAGTAACCTGTCGAAAGTGTAAGAAACCAACCTGGTCTGGTTGTGGTCAGCATATTGAGCAAGCACTTGCTAATGTAGCAAAAGCTGATCGATGCCAGGGCCATCCGGCAGAACCAAAGAAGCCAAGTTTATTTTCTCGATTATTTAGCCGCTAGGTAATTTTGTGCAGATTAAGATCGAAAAGGCTAGCGCTACCGAAGCAGAGCGACTTAAAAGATTGCGCCTTGCTGCCTTAAAAGATGCCCCTTATGCATATGGTGCTGTTTATGAGGTGGATAAAGAAAAGCCAATCAGTTTTTGGCAACAGACATTGGTAAATTCAAATTGGTTTTTCACCTCTATAGATGGTGTTGATATTGGATTAATTGGTGTGGAAAAAGCAGCCGAAGATCGGGGCAGTGATTGCTGGATTTTTGGCTGGTGGATTGAGCAATCATTTCGTGGGCAAGGGGTAGCTGCTTTAATGTTAAATGCAATTGATAAATTCTGTATTGAAAACAAGTGGCTAAAACAGGGATTAGGTGTTTGGCCAGAGAACAAGCGCGCCATTGCTGCTTATCTTAAGTTGGGTTTTATTGCAGGTGGTGAGCCAATTCCAAGCAGATCAAAACCTGGCCAGTTATACCTACCGATGTATCGAAATCTGAGTATTTAAATCAATTAGTAAATAGGATATTGGCATGGCTAAGAAAGATGTTGATGCTTATATCTCTGCGCAGGCAGAGCCAGAGCGGACATTATTAAAGCAAATGCGCCAAATCATCATGGAGGTGGAGCCTTCCTTAAAGCAGGTTATCTCCTATGGCATTCCAGCTTTTAAGTTAGATGGAGATGTAGTTTGTGGAATCGCTGCCAGAAAATCTGGTTGCTCCTTCTATCCATTTAGTAGCTCAGTGCTTGCTGCTTTGCAGACAGATTTGGTCAAATATCGGCAAACTAAGAGTGCGCTGCACTTTGATACACCATTGCCTAAGACTTTGGTGCGAAAATTAATGACACAGCGGATGGTTCAGATGATGGTCAAAAAGAAGCGCAAGTAAAGTTGTAGAATCACTTTATGGAGAAAAATCACAAAAAGTTAAATCAAGATAGTGATATCTCCCAAAGTGAGCTAGATAGATATGAGAAGTTAGATCGTGAGTGGCGAGAGTACAACATCGCTGCCCCTGCAAGACGCGCCTTAGTAGATGCTCGGTTGTATAAAGTTTCAGATCTGCGAAAGATTTCACAACAAGAGTTAGAGGATTTACATGGCATGGGCAAGAGCGCCATTGCCAGACTTAAAGTTTTAATGAATGCTAAAAAAATTAAGTTTCGCCCGTGAAGCGCTTTCTAACCTGGTTTATCAAACTCTTTACCAATCGCAGAACCTGGGTTAGGCAGATTATTGTTGCATCCCTGGCCTCCACCACCGCCTGGTTAATTGGGGATTCTTTAGTTTTCAACGGTGGATTAGTAGCAGCAATTGTTTGTGCTTTAAGCATTCGAATCTCACTCTATAAATCAGTTAGAGAGGGGCTTGGACAAATTGTTGGAACTGCAATTGGTGCTGGGGTTGCGCTATTAACTGTTTATTACTTCTCATTTGGCCCAATTGCCATAGGCATGACAGTCCTTCTCTGCTCAGTTGTGGCCAGGGGATTGCGTTTAGGTGAGGTGGCTTCAGTAAATGTGCCGGTAACTGCATTGATTGTGATTGGCCCTGGGATATCTGGCTCTACGGCAGAGAATAGATTGATTTCAACCTTAATTGGCGCAGCTGTTGCCATTGTTTTCTCCTACTTCTCCCATGCCAATACCCCAGCTGGTCGAACAGTTAATCAAATTTCAAGATTAGGTAAACGTGGGGCTGGGCTAATTAGCGAAATGGCAGCGGGCATTGCAGCTGGTATTTCTCAAAAACAGGCAGGAACTTGGCTTGGCAAGGCGAGATTATTGGTGGAGGAGATACCAAGTTTAAGATCCCAAGCAATTGAGGCCAGAAGGTATGCAAAATGGTCACCACTTGCTGAGGTTGATCAAG
>Ga0208722_1000287_pt1 | contig 14275 bp, 15 predicted proteins | sample LakMenEpi21Sep11_FD_150722 | JGI IMG/M metagenome (GOLD analysis project Ga0208722, IMG submission 150722) | Freshwater microbial communities from Lake Mendota, WI - 21SEP2011 deep hole epilimnion (SPAdes) | ecosystem: Environmental > Aquatic > Freshwater > Lake > Epilimnion/Euphotic zone ... | reverse complement strand
ATGTTTTATAAAGAAAATAGACATTAGTCCTTGTTCTTAGTACTAAGTTAGCGGTAATTTTCAGAATTATTATTTAAAACAACCAAATATGAACATTAAGCATTATTCAATAATTTTATTTCTACTATTTTCTTCATTAAATATTTACTCGCAAAAACAGCAAAAAATATATGAAGTCACTGTTTTCAAATGGGTTAAAAATGGAAACGAGGAAATCAAAAAGTTTGTAAAAATTGATTCGACAGGAAATGTTTTTTTGTCGAATAAAAGTACTGGAAAGAAAGTAAAACTTAAATCTTTTACAAAGAAGATAAATTTATTTATTACAGACGAAAAGGTTATAAAGATTCCAGGAAGTGATGAACCACCGCGTGTAGTTTTTATTCCTAAAGATGGCGAGCAAAACACTTACATAAACGTAACGTTTTTAGAAGATTTTCATAACGAAAAGCATTTAGGAACTATGACAACTTATTCGTACAGAATGGAAAAATTAAAAGTTACAGATACCGAATATTTGTTATACAGTTATTTGGATAAAAAGGATTCAGAAGTAATAAAAGCACTTTTAGAGTAAAAACTACCGCTATCAAAGGCTTGCAATTGTTGCAAGACGTTCTAAAGACTAGGGACTAAAAACTAAGAATTAAAAAGCTTAAGAATGAACAAAGGAAAATTATTAGTATTTTCAGCACCATCAGGTTCGGGAAAAACTACAATAGTCAGGCATTTATTGGCACAACCTGATTTGAATTTGGAGTTCTCCATTTCGGCCGCAACACGCGAGCCAAGAGGAGAAGAAGTTGATGGGAGAGATTATTATTTCATGTCAATTGCCGACTTCAAAAAACACATCAAAGCGGAAGATTTTATTGAATGGGAAGAAGTGTATCGAGATAATTTTTATGGCACGTTGAAAAGTGAAGTAGAGCGCATTTGGGCAAAAGGTAAAAACGTTATTTTTGATATTGATGTGTCAGGCGGATTGCGTATCAAACATAAATTTCCATCAGAAACCTTAGCCGTTTTTGTAAAACCACCAAGTGTAGACGAGCTAAAACGGCGTTTAAAAGAACGTTCTACAGAAACTGACGAAAAAATTAATATGCGCATTGCCAAAGCACACGTCGAACTAGCCACAGCTCCACAATTTGATACTATTATTAAGAACTATGATTTGGATGTGGCGAAGCAAGAAGCGTATGAGTTGGTGAAAGATTTTATCAATCTAAAAAATCTAAAAGATTGAAAAAGCTAAAAAATATATTTTCGATATTTTAGATTTTTTAATCTTTTAAATTCCTAAACAATGAAAATCGGACTCTATTTCGGAACCTTCAACCCCATTCATATTGGGCATATGATAATTGCCAATCACATGGCGGAGCATTCCGATTTGGATCAAATTTGGATGGTGGTAACGCCACACAATCCGTTGAAGCAAAAAAACACGTTACTCAATGATTACCAGCGTTTACACATGGTTACTTTGGCAACAGAGGATTATCCCAAAATAAAACCTTCCGACATTGAGTTCAAATTACCACAGCCCAATTATACAGTAAATACTTTGGCACACTTGATTGAAAAATATCCACAACACGAATTTTCTTTAATCATGGGCGAAGACAATTTGAAATCTTTTCATAAGTGGAAAAACTACGAGTATATTTTGCAACATCACGATATATACATTTATCCACGCATCTCAGAATCAAAAGATGCCGAAACAAGTTCGGCATTAAATCATACTCGCATTCACAAAATCGATGCTCCTATAGTGGAAATATCATCTACTTTCATTCGAGAAAATATTAAAAACAAAAAAAATGTTGCGGCTTTGCTACCACATAAAGTATGGGATTATTTGGATCATAATAATTTCTACAAGAAATAAACTTAACAATACTTTACCAATCATTCCTATAAGTGTTTTGTAACTTTACCTTCTAAATAAATTACTATGTTAAACTTCGAATTATACAATCCTACCAACTATGTTTTTGGTAAAGGGCAAACAGAAAAATTATCAAAATTAGTTCCTGCCAATGCTAAAATTCTTTTGGCTTTTGGTGGCGGAAGTATTTTTAAAAATGGTGTTTACGACCAAGTAAAAGCTGCATTGAAAGGGAATGAAATCATTGAATTTGGTGGCATTGAACCCAACCCAAGATTTGAAACCTTGATGAAAGCAGTTGAAATTGTGAAATCTCAAAACATTACATTTATCCTTGCTGTTGGCGGCGGAAGTGTGATTGATGGGGTAAAATTTATTTCGGGTGCGGTTCATTATGAGGGAGATGCAATTGATATTTTAAAAAAGAAAATTTTATTTAAAGACAAATCCAAGGTTATTCCGTTTGGAACCGTATTGACATTACCAGCTACCGGTTCCGAAATGAATTCGGGTGCTGTAGTAACTATTGAAGCAACGCAAGAAAAACTAACACTTGGTGGAAGCGCTTTGTTTCCCATTTTTTCTATTGTTGATCCAACGGTGATTATTTCGTTACCAAAAAGACAAATCCAAAACGGAATTATTGATGCCTTTACCCATGTCATGGAGCAATATTTGACGTATCCACACGATGCCATGCTTCAAGACCGAATAGCAGAAGGCATTTTGCAAACCCTAATAGAAGTTGGTCCAGCAGTAGTTGAAAACCCTAGTGATTACAAATTGGCTTCTAATTATGTTTGGTGCGCTACCATGGCGCTAAATGGACTAATTCAAAAAGGTGTTCCGTCGGATTGGGCAACTCACATGATAGGACATGAATTAACGGCTTTATTCGAAATTGATCATGCGAGAACCTTAGCAATCATAGCGCCAAGTTTATATAAAGTAATGTTTGAAACCAAAAAAGAAAAATTGGCACAATATGGCGAAAGAGTTTGGAATATAACGGGAAATTCAATCGAAGAAAAAGCAGAAAAAGCTATAGCTGAAACAGTAGAGTTTTTCCATCAAATGGGTATGAAAACCAAACTTTCCGAAAATACAGACAACTACCTAAACACAGCAGATTTTATTGTCAATCGATTTTCAGAAAGAGGTTGGAAAGCCCTTGGCGAAAAACAAAATATAACTCTGGAAAAAGTTAGAGAGATTGTAGAGATGAGTTATTAAAAACCATATTAATTGAGTATTTTTGGTAATTCAAATAAATTAAATAATGGATAAATCTCCAAAATTTGCAGTGATTGGTGGCGGAAGTTGGGCAACAGCCATTGCTAAAATGCTATGTGTGAATTTACCAGAAATTGCTTGGTATATGAGAAGTGAATCGGCAATTGATCATTTGAAAACTGAACGGCACAATCCTAATTATCTGAGTTCTGTTGAATTTGATATCAAAAAATTAAGATTAACATCAGATATTAACCAAGCGGTTGCTTATGCCGATTATATAATTTTTGCCATTCCATCAGCGTTTTTAAGTAAAGAGTTAGAAAAATTGAAGGTAAGCTTAAAAGACAAGGTTATATTTTCTGCCATCAAAGGAATTGTTCCCGAAACGTTCTTGATAGTTGGAGAACATTTTCATAAAAAATTTGATATTCCATTTGAAAATATTGGTGTGATTACGGGTCCTTGTCACGCTGAGGAAGTTGCGCTGGAACGATTATCCTATTTGACAATTGCCTGTGGCGACTCAAAAAAAGCTAGAATAGTTGCTAAAATATTGTCGAGCAGTTATATAAAAACCAAAATTTCAGATGACATTATAGGTACAGAATATGCGGCTATGTTGAAAAATATTTATGCTATCGCTGCCGGAATTGCTCATGGTTTGGGTTATGGAGATAACTTTCAATCGGTTATCATGAGTAACGCCATTCGTGAGATGAAAAAATTCATCCGAAAAGTGCATAAAATGAAACGCAATATTAATAACTCAGCATATTTAGGCGATTTATTGGTTACCGGTTATTCTGTTTTTTCTCGAAACAGAATGTTTGGCAACATGATTGGAAAAGGGTACACCGTAAAATCAGCTATGATGGAAATGAGTATGGTGGCCGAAGGGTATTATGCCGTAAAAAGCGCCTACAAACTAAACCAAGAATACAGGGCGAAAACACCAATTATAGATGCGGTATACGAAATTTTGTATGAAGGAAAAGATGCAAAATCAGTATTTAAAAAATTAACGGAAAAATTAGATTAATATGAGTGAAAGATGGAAATGTCAAATTAAATCAGGGTTGCCATTTGGATTATTATTACCCATATTTTTAGGGTTATTAGACTGGTATGGAACTTCTTTTTCCGAAGCTTTTTTTACTTTAAAATTTTTAATTACTCTTCTTGTTTTTCTTTTTCTAGGAATATTTGTAATTGGATATTACAATTGGAGAGAAAAGCGAAAAACGCTAGAATACAATAAGCAGAAATAGATAGTTACCTTACAATCACCCCATCCACAAACAAAATCGGAACTTCTTCAACATATTTTGGATTGACTGAGCTTTAAAGATTCTCGATTACCATAATATTTACTGATTGACTAGTACTTTTTACAAGTGTCACATTTATATCGTCATTAACAATAACCCTTGTAAAATCCAATAAATTTCTAGATATTGTAACTATACTATCAGAATCTTTAAAATAATCGTCATTATTACAACTAATTTGTTAGGTTATTAATTGAACGCATAATATGGCTATTTTTAAGAATTTGTTTTTTCCTTTTTATAGAATTATTTGCGATTTATAGTTTAGGTTTTACCGGGTGTTCTTCTCTATTAATTTTAATGCAAACTCTAGCTTACTGTTTTTCCCTTTTATAATATCTCCCCAATCTTGTGAAACCTTATAATCGGGCATTACACCTCGCCCTTTAATTTCCGGGTGAACAGCCATTTTAAAATGAACAATCGGAATACTCACTTTAATCTTTGTTTTTGGTAATTTTAAATCCCCACTTTCACCGCTCACATTTCCTTCATAAGCGCCACCCGTTTCTTCCCCAATAAATACCGCTCTATTTGTCATTTTAAGCATACTTGCAAATTCGGCTCCGCCAGAAAATGTAACACCACTCGTAAGCACATACACTTTACCTGTATAAACTAACTCTTGGTTTGGTTTTTTATAACCGAATTCAGAAAAGTAATCACTCATTAGTGTAAACTTACCTCTATGTGGAATGTTATTAGAAAGCGCCCAACCGTCTGCAATTGCTGATTTACTTTTTTTAAAATTATCATATGCAGCTATAGGGATTATAACACTCTCGTATTTCTGAAATGCTTCTTTGAATAAGTAACTTGCTAGCAGATTTTCATTTCCTTCCTCACCTCCTATATTGTTTTGAACATCTATGATGAGATGCTTGGTGTTTTTTTCTTTTATTATTTTAAAAACCTTTTCATAAAATGTTTCAAAATCATCAAGACTGTAAAAATTTGGAATAGATAGATAAAAAACACTGTCAGAAATAGAATAATAGTCAAATTCGTTTTTTATGATAATGGTATTTAATGTGTTTTTTTTATCTTTTTGTTTTAGGATATTTCTTCCTTTTAAAGTAAGGGTTTTTACCTTTTCAGAATTAAATTCTTTAACTTCAATTTTAAATTTTTTTTCTTTACCGTAAGCCATTGTATAATAAAGCGGAAAATTCCAGCTTATCCATTCGTAAAAAGAAGTTTCGTTAAAACCGTCTGTAACAATATATGGCCTCAGTTTTTGCATGATTTGTTCAATAGTCCTTCCATTAATTGATAATAATTGGTCACCAAAATTTAAACCAGGATTATCCTTTGCAAAATATTTAGTTATTATGGCCTTTTTATCTGAGAATTTAATTTTTATAGGAATGAACGATTTTGATAAACCAAACTTAATTTGTGCCCAAAATGGCAATTCTGCTTCGGTATGTCCTTCGTTAGTAAGTGCAATTAGTGCATTTACTTTTTTGAAAAACTCTATTTTATTGGAAGATTCTATGGTTTTTCGGATACTGTCTATTTTTTGGTCAATGACGCTTTTTTCAACATATTGATACAATCCTTGATGATATGTTTTTAGTTCAGTAACTAAAATATCATAATCATTTAGTAGTTTTTCTTTAGGGATCTGGCTGTAGATAGTCGTTATAAAGGAACACAAAAACAGGGATAAGATGAGTTTTTTCATTTTATATTTTTTGACAAAACTACCCTATTCAATACAAAGTCACTTGTATAATCTTGCAATAACTATTCAGACAAGCTTTGCTGATACTTTTTAGGTGAAAGCCCAATATATCGATTGAATTGCCTAGAAAAATGAGACATATCAGTAAAGTTAAACTCATAAGCCAAAGCAGTAAGGTTAGTCTCTTTTGAAATAGTTTCCTTCGCTTCAAATACTCGTTTAATCAACATATAATTCATCGGTGATATTCCACAAAAATATTTAAATGATTTAGCAAATTTGAATTTATCCATCTTGCAGCTTGATGCCAAAGTTTCTAGATTAACATTGTTCTTTAAATTTTCATCTATAAATTTTATAGCTTTATCCCAGTTATTTTTGAACATTAAATCATCCTTTTTAATATTCTCTGAACTATGAATAATTAATCTTTCAATAAATTTTTTGAGCAATAAAGGGTTCAATTCATTTTGATTTTTTTTTGTTGATTTTATTACATCTATGAGATATGTATTTAATTTTAGATCCTTGAATGAGCGTTTTTCAAAGAAAACATTCTTTCTACCGGCAATGTCATCTATAACAATTTGAGGAAAATAAATGGTGTGGAAAGAAAGTTTTTGATTTTTGTACATTAACGGATTAGAATGTATCTCATAAGGATTGCTAATCGAAATAAAATTTTTTTTGCTATAAATGAGTTTTTTATCCATTTCAATACATTCTATTCCTTCTGTGATTAGAGAGATACAGAATGTATTGTGAAAATGATTTGGGAAAGATTGTTTTTGACCAACCATGGTTAGAATTTCAATATCCTCAATATTATTAACTTTAATAAGCTCTGTCATCGTACTTAATTTAAAGTCCTAAGTTACTGCTAAACTCTTTTACTTTTTTCCTTGAAAGGTCTTATTTTTATTTTAACCATTGAAACCGGTCGGATTTGAAGGAAAGCGTGACGCAAGAGTGCCGATTTTCATTTAAAAATCAATTGTAACCACTAAGCACTCAAAGAACGCGCTACGGTCACTAAACTTTGTGAAAAAACCTCGTGTTCTTCGTGGTTAGAAATTTATATTGATGATTTAAATTGCTCTAAGAAACGCACATCGTTTTCATAAAACATTCGTATATCTCCAATTTGATACAATAACATGGCGATACGCTCAATTCCCATTCCGAAGGCGAAACCATTATATTCCTCAGGATTGATGCCACAGTTTTTCAACACATTTGGATCAACCATTCCGCAACCCATAATTTCTAACCAACCTGTTCCTTTGGTTATGCGGTAATCGGTTTCGGTTTTTAAACCCCAATAAATATCAACCTCAGCACTTGGTTCAGTGAATGGGAAATAACTTGGTCTTAACCGAATTTTAGATTTGCCAAACATTTCTTTGGTAAAATATAAAAGCGTTTGTTTTAAGTCGGCAAACGAAACCTCTTTGTCAATATACAAACCTTCTACTTGATGAAAAATACAATGAGAACGTGATGAAATTGCTTCGTTACGAAAAACTCTTCCAGGGGAAATCGTTCTAATAGGCGGTTTGTTATTTTCCATATAACGCACTTGTACCGATGAGGTATGTGTTCTGAGCAAAACATCTGGATTGGTTTGGATGAAAAATGTGTCTTGCATGTCCCTCGCCGGATGGTATTCGGGCAAGTTCAAGGCAGTAAAATTATGCCAGTCATCCTCAATTTCTGGACCTTCAGATACATTGAATCCAATGGTAGAAAAAATATCGATAATTTGATTCTTTACTAATGATATTGGATGACGAGAACCTATAGTTATTGGTTCAGAAGGACGCGTTAAATCACCATAAACTCCTTTTACTTCTTCTTTGCTTTCTAATGCTTCTTGAATGGATTTTACCTTCTCTTCGGCAACTGTTTTTAAGGTATTGATAACTTGTCCGAAGTCTTTTTTCTGGTCGTTTGGAATATTTTTAAACTCGGTGAAAAGTTCTTTTAACAAACCTTTACTTCCCAAGTATTTGATGCGGAAATTTTCTAAAGCTTCTTTGTTTTTCGTATTGAATGCTTTAGCTTCTTCTATATGTTCTTTTATCTTGTCTATCATAGTCATTGTTAAAGTGCAAATTTAGGGAAAAGTTGGAAGTTGGAAGTTGGAAGTTGGAAGTTTTTAGTCAATGACTTCTTTTTCCAGAAAATAATTCACAATGGCTTCTTTCATCAAAACCGATTGTTCGCCGGCTTTTAGTGGCGGTAATTCTTCCTTAACGCTGTAATGTGGCCAACCATCTTTGTCTACAAAATCAAATTCGTAGAAACCATATGGTTCGAGCAAACGACAAATGGCAATGTGCATCAGATTGAGTTTCTCGTCTTTTTTGAAAGTTTGGTGCACTTTTCCGAGTTCTTGCACTCCGATTAAATATATAATAGCGTCTAAGTCCAATGTATCTCCTTCAGCAAACTGATTGGAAAGGATTTGAACGACATTGTTCCAGCGGTTTTTTAATTGTTCGTCTCTTGACATTATAAAATAGAGAAAAGAAAATAGATTAAAGAGAATAGACGTTGTGCCTAAATTTCAAATGCTACATTCTAAGTTAGGATTACAAAGATAGACATACTGAACACTAATTACTGAACACTGACCACTAATTCTTAATCTCCTTAATCGCACTTTCCTCAATCCAACCAGTGGTTTCATCAGTTAGTGCTACTTTTTTCCAGTTGGCAATGCTTTCTAAAATGTAAACTTTTGTTCCTTCGTGTAAAACGGTTGCATCCTGACTTCCCGTTTTTGGTTCGCTTTTTAATGGTGTTGATTCAGCAAAAACGATGGCGGGTCTTTCGTTATCATTACGACTTTTTTCATAAAATCCGGAAGCAGCACTTAGTACAATTCCAAACAACCAAACGAACATTCCGATAAAGAAAACTCTTTTTAAACTTGTTTTTTCTGAAAAATAATAACCCGCAAAAAACCCTAAAAACAAGAACGCAAAAACGACTGCAATCCAAGCCCAAGTGTCATAATGATATTTTGAAGTAAAGTCAGAGAGCAGTTTGTTGAAACCTACTTTTGGAATAACTTTGATATCATCAATTGCCATTTTTCGGGCAAAGTCTAAATTGGTTTTGATTTCAGTATCATTCGGACTCAGCAATAATGCTTTTTCATAATTGTAGATTGCTGGAGCCACTTTGTGTAGTTTGTAATAACAATTTCCTAAATTAAAATACACTGCAGCCGATTGTTTTCCTGAGTTTATGATACTTTCAAAACTTGAAATGGCTCCTTGGTAATTTTCTTTTTGATAGTATTGATTGCCTTGTTCAAAAGCAGTTTGTGCCCAAAAAACTTGAGAAACGAGTAAAAACAAAGTGAGTATCTTTTTCATTTTTATTTAACCACGAAGTTCGCAAAGAAGTCACAATGTACACAAAGATTTTAAAGTGTACCATTAATGACTCTTCGAACGCCGTTTTTTAAAAGTTTAACATTAAAATTAATTAATAAGCCCAATTTACAACTGGACAATTTTAAGTAAGTTAACAATTGAGCTAAATGGACATCATTTAACAATTCAACCGATTTTACTTCTACTATAAATTTATTTTCTATAATAATATCTATTCTATAACCTATTTCCAAATTAACTTCTTCATATATCAATGGAAGTGGTTTTTGTTTTTCAACTTTAAGACCTGTCTTTTTAAGCTCATAAAATAAACATTCTTCATAAGCACTTTCGAGTAATCCAGGGCCGAGTGATTTGTGAACCTTCAACGCTGATTCAAATACAATTCTTGATATTTGTTCCTCGGTAATCATATTTTTTATCTAATAATTCTGTTTTATTTAACCACGAAGTTCACGAAGTAGGCACAAAAAACACTATTTAAAACATTTCATTGTGAACACCGTGCCTTCCTTGTGCTCTTAGTGGTTAAAAATTTATTTAATTTGCTTTTCTAACGCTGAAATTATAGCAACTGCTTTATCAAAATCCTGCTGTATTGCCGTTTCAGATGATGGAGCATAGCGAGCAAATTCACAGTTTTCGGTAAGTGTTATAAATTCAGAGATGGTGTCAAGTTGTGCATTTCTAGATTGCAATAGTTCTGATATTTTTTCCTTGCTCATCTCCGAAGTTTCGATGTGTAACTTGGCTTTCAAGAAATTGTGCATGGCTTTTTCAAGCGCTATATAAAATGGTTCTTTGTTTCCTAAATGTTTTTTGGCATCGCCTAAATATTTCTTCGCCAAAGCATTTGAGCGTTTAATTTTATTGCCAGCAACATCATTGTCTGAAGCGTCTTTTCTTCGTTTGCCAACAATCAAAAACGGAATGGCTAGAAAGGGTAAAAACACCAGTGAATAGAATAATCCCGAACCAATGAAATCTTCTTTTTCCATTGATTTCAAGGTTGTTTTTTGTTTGTTATAAGCAAATGTTTTGGTAATGGCGACTTCGGTTTTTATTGTACTATTTGGAGCTGTTTTTTCGGAACTTGCCATACTTGGTCCATCCATAACTGTAATAGTAATGGGTTGTGAACTAATCGTTTTATAACTATTGGAACTCAAATCAAAATAGGTGAAACGCAATGGTTTTATTTGATAACTGCCTTTGTATTGTGGAATTATCGTGTATTTATCTGAAATTTTTCCAGTCATTCCCGTTAATGGAGTTGACACATTTTCATCATGAATGGGATCATACATTTCTAATGCAGCAGGTAAAACAGGTTTTGGTAAGGTAAACAATTTTAGATTTCCAGTACCAGCTACACTTACATCTAAATCAAGTGATTCTCCATTTTTTAACACCGTTTTTGAAGGTTTTACTTTAAAGTCAAAACGCCCAACTGCACCCGTAAAATCTTCTGTTTTCCCAGACTCTGGTAACGCTTTTACAGAAATCACTTTGCTTCCAGCTGACACACGCTTGCTGTCTTCGGTCATTAAAGGTTGTCCCCAAAAATTTCTTCTGTTTGTTGGCACTTGACAATCAATATCCAACGAAAGCGGTTCGATTTCTAGTTTACCCGATTTTTGTGGATATAAAACGGTTTTTCGCAACACTACATAACGATAGCGTTCGCCTTTGAACATGCCTTCCTGCGCAACGAGTTGCTTGATGTCAATATTTTGGCTCCAAAAATCATTGTATTTTGGTTTGTTTAATTCTCGCCAATTCGAAATTCCGATATTAAAACTGAAATACAGTTTATAAACCACAGTGATGGGTTCGTTCACATAAGGATTGGATTTTGAAATGTCAGCCACCAAATAAATATTGTTATCGGCGCTAACAACAGGCATTTCATTTGGATCTTTAGGAATTTCAACGGCATTTGTTACATTAACTTTTACGGGTGAAGTTTTATAAACCTGACCGTTGATTTCGATGGATGCTTGTTTTATGGTTAACGCACCTTTTTGAGTAGGCAGTAAAATATAAATATAGGATTTATTAAACGAACTTTTCCCGTTTATCCAGGATTGACTCACAGACTGGCTTGGTCCGCCAACTACTTTAAATCCGCTTTGTTCAAAGCTTGGTGGTACAAAATTATCGCCATCAGCATTCATGGTAAATTCGATTCGGAGTCTTTCATTTAATCCTAAAGAATTTTTGCTCACTTTGGCCTCAAACTGTACTTGAGCCATGAGTAAATTTCCAAATAATAGCAGCAGTAAAACAATTACTTTTTTCATATGTTGTTATTATTGTTTTTTCATCGGTCATATGTAATTCGCATATCATAATTGGTTTTTACGACCAATTTTAGATCATGCTCATTTCATAATTTCATTTTCAAATTGTTTGATCTCATTGTTACCAATCCTTTTCTGCTTTTTTTGGATTGGCCTGTATTTTTTGTTTATTTACTTTATCTTGAATTTTTTTCTCTTCATTGTTTACCGCATCAAGCAAATTTTGTAATCGCTGTTTTGAAATTCCACCCGGTTGAGGTTGTGGTTTTCCTTGATTTTGGTCTTTATTTTCTTTTTTATCGTTATTGCCGTCTTTATTATCTTTGTCTTTTTGATCTTTATCTTTGTCTTTATCTTTGTCTTTATCCTTGTCTTTGTCTTTCTTTTCGTCTTCTTTTTGATTTTTCTTGTCTTTGCTCTTGTCGTCGTTTTTCTTAGGCGGATTGTCTTTTAGCATTTTTTTTGCCAAAGCAAAATTATAGCGCGTTTCTTCATCGTTAGGGTTATTTCGCAATGCATTTTTGTAAGCTTCAACAGCATTCGAATAATCTTTATCTTTCATAAAAGTGTTCCCAATGTTATGAAAGGCATTGTGTTTCTCTTCTCTTTTTTTGGCCGTTTTCAAAGCTTTGGCATAATGAAGTTTGGCTTCTGCAGCTTGATTTTGTTTGTAAATGGAATTTCCTAAATTATAGGATGCTATTGATTTTTTAGGGTTTTTAGATTCCGAAATTCTATATTCAGCTTCAGCATCGTCATATTTTTTTTCTTCAAAAGAATCGTTCCCTTTTGGCAAATTTTTATCCTTTTCTTGTGCATATAATTCTCCCAACCCACAGAGCGAGAAAAGTAAAATGAATATGAAATATTTTTTTATCATCTTTTTTATTTTAGTTCCTCTCCATTGTGGAGGTTAGGTGGGACTTATTCTTTTTCGTTAAATAAATTCATCTTTTTTACCCATTTTGTTTTTCTTTCCAAAAGGAAAATATCCAAAAATAATAGGAAAAAACCAAAGCCCAAAAACCATTGAAACTGCGATTTGAAATCGGTCATTTGTGTGCTCTCAAACTCGGTTTTTTGAATATTATCCAAAGCATTTTTAACATAATCCAAAACTGCTTTTGTTGAATTTCCATCTACATAACCACCATTGGCACTTTTGGCAATTGTTTTTAAAACTTCGGCATTTCTTTTTGTAATTACGACTTCATTATTTTGATCTCTTTGAAAACTTTCTACAACACCATTTCGTTTTAATGGAATTGTTCCGCCATTTTCAGTACCAACACCAATGGTTAGAATTTTTAAACCCACTTTTTTGGCTTCTTCCGCTGCGTCTTGAGCCGAGTCGGAATGATCTTCACCATCTGTAATGATAATGAGCAACTTGTTGGTTTTATCTTTTTTGTCAATATAGGTTGTGGCTAAATTTATTGCTTGATCAATGGAAGTTCCTTGTGCCGAAATCATTCCGGGATTCATACTTTGCAAAAACATTTTGGCCACACCATAATCAGTTGTTATTGGTAAAACCGGGAAAGCACTTCCAGAATAGGCAATAATTCCAATTCTGTCGCTGCCCAATTGATTAATGATTTGAGAAACTAATTGCTTGCTTTTTTCCAATCGACTTGGCGCAACGTCTTCGGCCAGCATACTTTTGGACAAATCAACTGCAAAAATAATATCTATACCTTCCCGTTTTACGGTTTCTAATTTAGTACCAATTTTTGGGTTTACCAACCCAATGATTAAGCAAGTTAACGCCAATAGAACCAAAACCAATTTCAGTATAGGTTTAAAAATTGATTTCTCGGGGCTTAGTTTTTTCAACAACTCTAAATCACCAAATTCCTTTTGTTTTTTTCTTTTCCAATACTGTACATACAAGAAAAGCATCGCCAATACTGGAATGACAATCAAGAAATATAAATATCCTTTTTCTTCTAACTCGTACATTTTTCACGTTTTTTGTCATTTCGACGAAGGAGAAATCTCATCTTGATGAGTTTCCTCGACTGCGCTCGGAATGACATTTTATTTAAATAAAACTTCTATAAACGGTGTTTCTTAAACCAATTTCTATCAAAACCAATCCTAATGCAATCCAAACAAACAACCTGTATTTTTCGTCATAATCATAGAACTTTAACTCCTGAATTTCGGTTGTTTCCAGTTTATTGATTTCGTTGTATATCGATTCTAATTTATCGTTACTATTGGCTCGGTAATATTTTCCGCCAGTGTTTCGGGCTATAGCTTGCAGCAAGTTAACATCTATTTCAACAGGCATCATTTTGAAAAGAAAACCCCCGTTTGGAGCATAAGCATAAGGAAACATGGCGTTTCCATTGGTTCCAATTCCGATGGTATATACTTTTATTCCATATTCTTTTGCAATTTGCGAAGCGGTT
>Ga0208722_1000285_pt1 | contig 14313 bp, 22 predicted proteins | sample LakMenEpi21Sep11_FD_150722 | JGI IMG/M metagenome (GOLD analysis project Ga0208722, IMG submission 150722) | Freshwater microbial communities from Lake Mendota, WI - 21SEP2011 deep hole epilimnion (SPAdes) | ecosystem: Environmental > Aquatic > Freshwater > Lake > Epilimnion/Euphotic zone ... | reverse complement strand
GGGGGGGGGGGGGGGGGCAATACTCATGCCAAAGGGCCTAGAAAAAAAGAGAAATCCTTTGCGTTGCGTGGTGCGTAACCTGTCGATTGAGTCGTTGTGGCCGCCCCACCCGCTGTGGTTGCGGTAGTGTACAAGCGTCCACCTATTGGGCAAGCGTCTGTACGAAGATTCCAGTGCTGTGGTATTAGTCCTCCCTGCTTCGGCATAGCGGTAGCGTCAGTTAGGCTATGGGCTAGCGTCACTTTGTCAACGGTGGAAAACACCGGCCACGCTGGTCAGCAGTTCCAGCAGATCGTGCAGTGCTCGAGCAGCGGGCGAGTCGGTGCCGAGCTCCTGGCCTAGTCGGACTAGGACGAGCGATTGCAGTGCGGCGTTCCAGCGGCGAGTCATGGTGGCCCTCCTTGGCCAGAAAATCCTGTGTGCTCAGTTGACGATGCCGAGATTCGCCAGCGTCACTATGGCAGGGGCGCACTGCTGCGGAGAAACGAGCCAGGAATAAGCCCTTCCTGACGGGTGGACTGACGGCGGCAGGACCGACTGTGCTGGTTTGCCTCCGATGCGGATCTCAGCGCCGCCAATCTTTCGCCACCCCATTGCAGGCAAAGCGCCGTGCAGACGAAAAAGACGGTGCTGTCCACGCCCGCTTGCCCATGTTGGCGTTTCAATGTCAAGCAGCCCACGGCCGGCAAGCAGCTGCCTTCCGGCGTCATCGTCGTATTCAACGTCGATCAGGTTGGAGTGGCCCAGCAGCAGGCCGACGTTGAACCCGCCATTGAGCCACTCACTGATCACGTCGGCAGTTGTGGTGGCAAGCGTGTTCCAGGCGTTGCCTAGAGGCCGCTTGTCGTGTTTGGCTACCCTGACGCACGCCGCGCCGTGGCCCAGCAGGGCAGCCATGTCATCGTCAATCATGTTGAAGGTTGTCATTTGAGTTGTCCTTTTGTTGTTAGGCTGCGGCCTCGAGCTCTCCGCAGAGAGCCAAGAACTCAGGAGAGGTAAGGCGACCTTGCAGAATTTTGAAAGCAGCGTCAAAGACCGAGTCAGCACCGTCTCGGAAGTCGTTCATAAGGCTGGTGCAGATGTCCTGTAGTTGGTCATTGGTCATCGTTTCGAGCTTGTTAGCCAGAGCGTTCATCGTTCGTTCCCTTTTTGCTGGCCGGCGAGTCTCGCTTGCTCGCCACGGGTGTACTTTAGGCTATCGTCACTTAGGCGTCAAGCGGTAGAGAAAAGATTTTTTTGGGGGCGTTTCCAGCGGGAAAACGCTACTTCTTCCGCTTGGCCTTCTTCCGCTTGGCGGCGGGACGCTTGGCGAGGTGCCGCTTGCCAGTGGCCCTGCTGGTCAATGATGACTTCGCCTCAGTGGCGGCAGACTTTGGAATGAGCCAGACACGTTGGCCGATCCGCTTTGCGCCGGGCAGCTTGCCACGGCCCAGCAGCGTGCGAACCCATGCCTCCGAGCAGCCCATGTGCTCGACGGCCTCAAGCACCGTGAGGTATTCGCCGCCGTCGAGTGTGTGTGGAGTCATTGCAACCATCCCTGAGATGCTAACGCTATCCGCTACTTCGTCAAACCGCCAAACTCGCCTTGCCTGCTGTACTGGAAACGCTGTACAGTAGATTCGCGGCGATTGTGTTAACGGATGGGGTGTAGATTGTACATTTGTACACTATCCGCTAGCATCGCCCTTTTGACCAGAAAAAGGGAGGCGAACGATGACGCTTAGGGAGTTGTTGGTGGATAGGGTGGCACCTCTGAAGGGGTTGTCTGACAGGTCTGTGGAAATGTATTTGGCAACCCTGGACAGGTTCCGCGACTACCTTGGGCATGAGCCCACTGTGGACGATCTGGACGATTTGACGGCCGCAAAGTTCCTGCGGTGGCGGCAGGCCACCCAGCACAGCCGCTACAAGAAGATTTCGCCAGCCTCGCTGGCCAAGGACAGCGCCCACCTCCGCAGCCTGTGGACGTGGCTGGCCAAAAAACGCTGGAAACGGTCTGACGGCGAACTGGTTGAGTTCCCCGACTACGCCCGGCCTCGCGTCCCTAAGCCCGTCCCGAAGGCTTTCAGGGCCGAGGAACTCGCAAGGCTTGTCGATACCGCCCGGCATAGAAAAGGCACCGTAGCGGGCAAGCCAGCGGCTTGGTACTGGGTGACCAAGATTCTGGCGATGTTTCAGACGGGCGAGCGCATTGGTGCTGTGCTCGAGCTTCGCTGGGAGCAGGTGGATCTGGAGCAGCACACGCTGACGTTCCTGGCTGCCACTCGCAAAGGCCACAGGGAGACGATTACGCGGTCGATCACGCCGGAACTGGCCAAGATGCTGGCCATGCAGCAAGGGGCTCCCAGCGAGCGTGTGTGGCCTTGGGTGGAGGATAGGGAGTTCCTGTCCATCTACGGCAGCCTGCGGGTGCTGTGCCGCACAGCTGGGGTGCCATACCACCCGTTTCATTCAATCCGGAAAAGCACAGCGAGTTATCTGAAACGGGCCGGAATCTCAGCCAAGAAACAGCTGGGGCATAGCAGCGAAGAAATGGCCGAAACCCACTATTACGACGAGGAGATTACGGGAAGGGAAAGCAACCTTGACTACCTGCCAGACATAACGCAGCGGCCGGCAGACAGGCCCGACGCTGGGCCAGGAAAGCCCAGATGACTCGGCACAGGGCGAGCGACGCGGGGAAAGGGTAAAAACCCGCGCCGCTCAAGCCCTGGCCTAGGTCATTCGTAAGAAATCGGCGGCTCGTTTTCTTTCATTGCGTTCGCCACCGCCAGCAGTTGCCACTCGGCTTTGAGCCGTTGCACTTCTTGCAACAAGTGAATCACGTAGCCGGCCAGCGTCCCGCTCGTGCCCGTGTACGCACCCGAGAAGCGGCGGGCGGCCTGCTCCATCGTGGCAAGGTGTTCGGGCGTTAGCGGCTCAGCCATTGCGGCCCTCGTCAAAAAGCACGATCGCCAGCAGGCTATACGCCGAGAGATCCAGCAGCGTGTCACGCACGCCCTCGTGGACTAGCCGGCCGGTGCGGCAGTACGTCTTCAGCCGCTGCACCTTGTCGGCCACTCTGACGAGACAGGCACGCCATGGCTCGATGCCCACGAACTCAGCGCCCTGGCGGATGTTGGCCAGCGGGTCGCTCTCGCTCCCGTAGTCCTGCGACTTGCTCAGGTGCAGCTGCCGCAACTCGTCGAGCAGTTCCAAGAACGGCAGCGAGCCGGGCCGCTGCTCGTGCGTGATGCCGTCGCCGGCCAGACGCTCAAGGGCTTCGTCCAGTTCGTCCTGCGTCAGGCCAGCCCGGTGCAGGTGGTGCTCGTGCAGCAGGTGCTCGATGTATGGCTCATCGACGTGTTGCGTTTCCTCGGTACTTGCATCAAAGCACCTAGGTTCTGTCGCCGGCTGCGACACGCCATACCACTCCTCATGCGGCTTGCCTGCGGCTTGGTTCTCGCGGCGGATCTGCACGGCAGCACGCAGCAACTCGTTGGCGTCTTCAATCGTGGTCGTCATTGTCGTCCCTTGGTGAATCGTGGAAGGATGCCCGCAACTCCGTATGATCTACATTCCAACGCAAGAGCATCCACCAACCGCCAAGCGGTCTTGAGCTCATGCCCTTCTCAACAGCCCACCCGTCGCTCAACGATTCCTGCTTGTAGGCCGCACTTCGCACAAGGTGAATCGGCCGCACCCGCACAAGCCCCGTAGGCGAGAGCCGTTGCCGGCTGGCCTCAATCAGCGTCCGCTGGTGGACGTGCCCGGCGTGTACGCAGTCAGCGTCCACGTCTGTGAGATAGCGGCTGTAGTCAATGACGCCGCGAGTCACCGGGCCACCGCCACCGTAACCGTGGTGGTACCACAATCGGTACAGTGCCGTGTTCGTCTTCCCGGCCTTGGCCCGAAACATCACCCAGCCCGAGTAGCCAGCGGCCCTGCACTTACTGCCACGCACTCGCAGCTGCTCGACGAGCCTCGTAGTCAAACACGTTTCCATCCGTTTCCGCACAGCCGTCTCGTGGTTGCCCGGCGTTATCAGTGCCATCTGCTCGCGGTACGGCTCGAGGTACTCGGCGCACTGCGTAACGATGTCATCGTAGTAGTTGCCCCTCTGAAACTCTGGCCGCACGTCCCACTTGCCGTTGGAGCGGGGATCGTACTTGCCACCCATCGCATCGAAGTGGTCGCCAATGCTGAGCACTGCGGCGTTAAGCTCGCGGGCCTTCGTGAGATCCGCCGTGAGCTTCTCGCGGTTGCACTTCACAGAGTCCCAATGCCAATCGCTGGACAGCAGCACCCAGAGACGCTGGTTGAAATCAATGCGCGTGACGCTGCCTTCAAGGCTTGTGACGTTCCAGGCGTCGGAAGCGTTCTTGCGGCGGAATGTGCCAGCACTACGGCCCATCGTTCACCTCGCGGAAGTTCAACGCATAGAGAACCTTGGCGATATCCTTGCCTGCCTGCTCGACGTGCTCTTCGCTGGCTGTGGGGAATAGAGCGTGCAGCAACTCGTGGACGATGATGGTTAAGCGATGCCGGCCCTTGAGCCCGCTGTGAATCAAGATGCGTGGACTCTTGGACTTCTGCGAAAACGTGTAGCCGTACGCCTGGCCCTTAAGGTCCGTGAACCGGACTAGCCACCGCTCGTCGCCGTTCAGCGTGAAATGGTGGTCTGCCACGGCTCGCCCTTTCGCCATTAATGGTGGCAGGACTGTCAACCGTTAGACGCCGGGCCCCACTTGCCAACAGGGCATGACTCGCCGGCCCACGATAGCTTGCTGATAAACTTCTTATTGCGGTTTATCGGGCATCCGCATTTCGTGCATGCGTTGTCCTGATAGTGCTCGCAACCTAGGCAGATGTCGTGCCTTCTCAAAACTTCTTCGTCGCTACACATCGGCAAGCCAGCAGAGACGTGGCTGATAGCAGACTTGGCAAAGTTCTTTGCCTTCTGAGCAAAGGAAAGAGGCTCTGTACCACGCACAAAAACAGGGCCATTCAAGTCTGCTTCGGTAGGCTTTGGGTACGCAGGATGCAGCGGGTCAACCGTGACTGTGTTGCCGTCCATACTGACAATGCACGCACTGGCCGCGTCAACTGTCGTGCCGCGTTGCAAGCAACGCTCTTCAAAATCTGAAAGATTTCCAGTGATCATGGGAATGGATTATTGCACTGGCACGTGATGTTGTTTGCCGGGTCGTTTCTGCCAGGAGCAGTGTCTGGGCATGAAGGCGGGTTGCAAGTAGGAGGCGGCGGGCAATCGCACGCCCCCCCCTGGCGAACGCAACCACTATCCTTAACCAAATTCAACTCAACGTAAACCTTCTCCCATAAACACTTGTCCTTGAGCCAAACATATACTGCATACTCACTAAAGCCTCTCGCCCAAGAAACTCTGCAGCACTGATATGACCCAATATCGCAACGAGACTGGGCTGACATGCAATAGCAGCCTGCGTATTTATTTTGTACGTCTTGCGGTGCCGCTGACAGTAGAAAGGCGCATTGAGAAAAACCTGTGCCGCGAATGCACTGCTGAGTTAGCGAGCGAACAATGGCGCCGCCGCACCATTGTTCCACGCCGCTGTTGGAGTAGCACCCGCTTCCCTGACAGCCGCCCGTCTGCCCGTTGCAAGAACCACAGTCAACTTGGCCGCAGCATTGGCATGACATCACGGCACCCGCAATCTAAGGTACGAGCCCGTTGCCGTCGCGGCGATCAATACCGCCGTCGCAGTGCTAGCAGTGATGCCAGTCACGACATTGCTAGAGCTAGTTGTCTTCGTCACCCCAACCGTGATGGCACAGGTACTGGTATTCAGTGATGCCGTCACTGATACGTCCGACAGGCTCGTAATCGTTGCGGCCGATGTTGAGACGCCAGTAACGACAACCTGAGAAGCCGTCTGCGTCACGAATACCGCTGTTGTTGCCTCAAGCTTCGGCACAACCAGCCACCAGTTGGTGCCTTCCTTCCCTACAAGGCAATCCTCGTTCACATAACCAGAAAGCGTGATTGGCCATGACAGGTTGACCGCGCTTGCAGTCGCTGCGGTCGCTGTTTTGAACGTGACCGTTTTTGTGCTGCCAATCGGCCACGCACCAGAGAACGTAGCGGCCCGCACTTGCTTTGGGATTCTGTCAAGCCTGTTTCCAAACGTAAGCGGCGACGCAGCTGCCGGCGTGAGCTCGGCCTGGCGAACGACGCGAGCAACCCGCTCGGCGCTTTCTCGCGTAAACTGCACCGCGTCAAAAGGTTTCTTTTGGCGTGCCATGCGTCAGGTTGGCGGCGTTCCAAAGAGGCCGCCAAAGTCCGCCTCGGAGTTGACGCGGAAGTCATGGATAAACGGGAACGCAGAAGACTGGGCACCTTCTCCGTCTAGTGCGACGGGGTTTGGGGACGCTACCCACTCGCCATTCTGGAAATCAAAAACCATTGCTCGCCGCTTCTGTCCGCTCGCAGCGTCTATGAAGTTCCAGCCGATGTCAGGTATGCGTAGGTTCCACTTGCTCTCTCGGTACAGGATCTCGCACGTCGTGGCCCAGTACGTGTAAACGACGTTGTTGTATGACTCAATGGTGTAGGTGGCGTTGACGCCAGCGACTTTCCACGAGTGAGCAGGGCAGCCGAAGTAATCGCCGCTGTTGATCTTGTTGGTGGCCTGCATTTGCGACGCAGGAAAGTTGGCGTAGTTCTTCTTGATCGTGGCCCGAACGATCTGCTCCTCAGTCGTGAGCCCCTCGAAGTAGTCGTTGGCTGAGTTCACCAGCGGCCTGCGTGTCGTGCCGTCCCAGTAGTAGAACGCTGGCACCTGGGCAGGCTCGGCGGCGAATGTCCACTCGGACGTGCGAGACGTTGGGGCCAGCAAGTCGTTTGCAGTGATCAGCCCGTACTCGGCAACGACTTGGACGTGGTAGGGCGAGTCAGAAAACCGCTCGGTAATCGATACTTTCCGTAGCCCTAGGAACGCGAACGCAGGATGCGCAGTCCCCCAGTTGTCGAGCGAAAGAGTTGAGATGATTTCCGCTTCTGTGGGCGGGTTGTTCTCTAGGGTGTTGTCCGCAAGCGTCAGCACGAACGTGCGGGTAGCCGTCGTGGTGCCACGCACTTCGCCTTCTGTCGTGCGTGCAAGCTCACGCCAGGACTGTATCGGCATTAGATGCCTCCCACGTCAGCGTAGCCAACGATGGCAACTGGCTGATTGAAGTAGTTGGCGGACGCCTGTCCGATGCCTAGGGCGATCTTCTCGAGCAGCTTCGTCTGCAGCCGTTGCTGAATCAGTGCGGGATCTTGGGCAGCCGCTCCCAGCTGCAGCACAAGGTTGGCGCTCTCGGTGTTGCGGATGTCGGCCACCTTGATGGACTGATCGCCAAGCGTGTTGAGCTTACGGAGGCGTTCTTCCTGACGCTTCGCTTCGGCCTCGGCGGCCTTACGCTGCTCCTCAAAGATCCGGGCCTGCTCTTGGGCGTACTGCTGCTGGGCCTGCTGCTGCTGTTGCTGGTACGCCTGGACTGCGGCCTGCTGCTGATTTTCGTACTGCTGCTGGCTCTCAATGAGTTGCTGCTGAGTCTGCAGCTGCTTCTCTCGTCCGTTTGAAATGTCTTGCTCAACAGCCAGAGCATCCTTTAGCAAGTCAATCCGCTGCACGGCAGCCCGAGCGGAGTTCATATCGTTCTGTTCACGGGCAGCCTCAAGCGATTGCCGCTCAAGAGCAATCCGCTGCTCAATCGCTTCAATATTGAATGCGGCCTGCTGGCGGCGTGCAGCTGCTTGCTCAGCGCCGGCAACTTCCGCCTGCGTTCTTTGGGCAATGAATTCATTTACACGCTGGTTCGCGTCAACCTGTAGCTGAAACGCCGCGGTCTTTGCTTCCTGCTCTGCCCGCTTCAGTTGCTCAATCTGAGCCAGCCGCTCCTCAAAGATACTTCGCTGTCTGCTGATCTCCTTTTCGTACACGTCGCTCGAAAGAATGATGCCGTCCCTGGCTTGCTCTTGAGCCAGGGCCACGCCTTCCTGCAACTTCATCGCCGCTTCGGCACCGGCGTTGCCAAACTCGCCAGCCTTATCAACTAGGCCGGAAATGCTTTCGGCCGTTTTGCTGAAAGCGGCAGAGAAGCCATCGGAGAAGCCTTGATCAATTGCTGTCTGCTGGTCTTCAAGCTTTGATCGCAGTTGGTCAAGTTGGGCAAGCCGTGCTGCTGCAGCGTTTGAATCCTCTGTAGCGGATCGTTCTCTTGCGGCAGCAAGTTCTTTCTGTGTTTTTAACTGCTCTCTGGCGACAGATGCAATGTCTGCCTCAAGCTTTGCAGATTGATCAGACGGCTTCATTAGCTCTTTGACTCTTGCCGCATCAGCCTCCGCCTGCTTTGTAGCGTTTTCTGTGGCCTGCTGGCGCGATTCATTTTCCTTGTCCAGTTTGCCGTTTAGGTCATCCATGAAGCCGTTCATGATCTGGATCTGATCGGCAGTAAGCCCGCCCTCGTCCGCCATTTTTTGGAATTGCGCGACGGTATCAGCAGACTGCTGAAAGAGCTTTGAGCCACCGTCTTCGGCCGTCTTGAAGTAGGCTTCAAGACGCTCTCCCGCATCGCCAAGATCGGCCTGCACTTTGACTTCTGGGAGTCGCGCGTTCTCAATTTCAGAACGCAGGCCGCTGAGGTACTGCGATGCCGCGCCCTGTCCTGCCTGCTGTGCGTTGCCGTCGCCGCCGGTGAAGATGCTGTTGAACGTGTTTGCAGCGTTGGCTGCTGCGGCCTCCATCTCGCGGGAGTTTTTCTCTGCTGACTCCTGGGACGCAGCCGCAAGCCCTGCGCCGAACTGCTCCAAGTCACTGCTGATGTAGCTGCCTATTGACTCAATGATTTTCCCGAACCCAATCAGGAGAGCGTCAATGCCTAACTGAATCGCGTTAAATGCCGCACGCAGTCCTTCGGATGCCGTCAGCAGCACCTTGCTCACTACGTCAAAGATGTCCGCAGCGTACGAGAATGTTTCGCTAAGGCTTCCAAAGTTCGCCACGAACTCGTCAAAGACTGCGGCGAAATACTCAGCCCCTTGCAGCAGCACATCAGTGATGGCGTTGGCAATGCCAGTGCCGCCCTCGCCCTGAGCACCGCTCCAGCTTTCCACAAATTGCAGAAACTGATTGGTCACGTCAGTGACTGCGGGCGCAAGGTTGCCAATCACCTGCCCAACGATGCCTTCAATGGTGGCTCGCACCAAGTCGAAGGCGTCGTTCATGTCAGCGACGTTGTTGACCTGCGTCTCGCTGACGATGATGCCGAGCCGCTCAGCCCTGGCCTTGAGCTCCTCGAGGCTTGCGGCCCCCTCACGGAAGAGCGGTGCCAGGGCAGCACCCTGCTTGCCGAAGATCTCAACCGCAGCAGATGCACGATCGGCGGCCGTTGGTAGTTGAGAGATGGCGTTGCCGATGGCCGAGAACTGGTCTTCCGGCGCAAGGGCCCTGAGCTCAGCAACCGAAAGGTTGATTCCTCTGAGCGACTTGTCGAGCGCGTCGCCAGGTGTGGCCTTCCCGATGTTCACTGCCAACTTCTGAACCGCTGCACCGAACTGCTCGGTATCCACGCCGGCCAGCTTGGCCGCGAGCGAGTAGCCCTGCAACGCCTCAACGCCGATGCCAGTACGGGCCGAGAAGTCGTTAAGCGTATCGACAGACGTGTTGACGCTTGAGACGAGCGACGTGACCTCAGATGTCACGCGAGTGAACACGGAGCCAAGAGCCTGCAGTCCGTCAACAATGAGTCTTCCGATTTCGATCTTTGCAAGCAGGCTGACGTTTTTATTGAGATTATCAATCCTATCGTCAGCGACCGTTGCTTCCTTTGCTACCCCGTTTAGGTCTTGCTCGGCGCGAGCCGCAGCACGGTTGAACTGGTCTTGGCTGAGGCGTCCTTCTTGCAGGTGCGTATTTAGCTCCTGCATTTGCCGGTCGTACCGTTCCTGCGGAGTCAGGTTTGCTTCAATGATCCTTCCTGCTGCGGCGACTGCCTGGGCACGAATCTTTTCGGCCTCAGCAATCTCTAAAGCTGAAGCCTTTTCTATGTCTCCCCTGACTTTATCAATGAAGTCAGAGGCTTCTTTTTCTGCCGCTGTCCTTCTTTTTGCAGACTCTTCTGCAGCGGCGGCCAAATCCTTTTCGGCTTGAATGGCCGCTGCATTCTGTCCGCTGAACTCTGCTCGCGCGCGAGCAGCGGTTTCCTCAGAAATTGCGCCGGCCTTAAGCAGTCTGTCTACGTCCGCCAGCTGCTGCGCCCTGCGTTCTTCTGTAGTCGCAAACTGCTCGGCAAGCCTTTGCCCTTGCCCGAGCACTTCAAGGCGTTCTCGCTCAGCCGCAATAGCCTTCGCCTGCGCCTCACTGCCTTCGTAAACAGCCCTGCCATAAGTCTCTTCAGAGATTGCACCAAGTAGCAAAAGCCTTTCAAGCTCTGCGACAGAGTCTTGACGCTGCTGCTCGGCGCTCGTGTATTTCTTCGTTATCTCAGCGGCGCGGGCGTATGCGTCGGCCGTGTTTTTTACTTCTTCCCGTAAAGCAGCAAACTGGTCCGCATACTGCTGAGCGCTTAACCCGCCCTTAAGCTGTTCCGCTAAATCCGTAAACTTTTGATTTAGAACGGCCTGAGCATCTGCTGCCGATTGGCTGTCTTTCGCCAGCACGTCAAACGCAGACGTGGCCTTGCTCGCCTGCTTGGCCAGATTCTCAAGCGCCCGCTCAGCCGGCGTCAGGTTTTTCACCACGCCAGAGGCGTCGGCGTTTACCTTCAGCGCGAGTGAGAGGATGGTGGCCATGGCTTACTCGGGGAACGCTAGGAGCTTTTGCAGCTCCCGCTTCATCTCGTCTGCGTGCTGGGGTGGTTTCTCAATCGGGTTGAAGTCGTCCGCTTTCGGTGCCTTGCCTTGCTGGGAGTACGGTGCGAGCACGGCACTCGTCAGCAGGCCCGTCTGCCGCCATGGATCAGGAAGAGCGTGGAAGTGGCGGGTAAACGCAATCCACTCCGTAAGCTCCTGCGAATCCATGCGGCGAGACAGTTCCCTCACCGTCATTCCCAAGTGACCCGCCAGACGAAACAGGAAACGCCTCGTCGGGCGGACGCTCAGTTTTTTGCGAGTTCCTCCACGTCGGTTTCGGTCATGTTGTTGTGCTTGAGTGCCTTCTCGAAGAGCTTGGACACGATGGCCGCTGACTTCTTCGCCAGCTGCTCGATGCCAGCCTCGTCAAAGAGACGCTCGCCGCTCTCAGGATGGCACAGACAGCGGGCCAGATACTTCGTGCGGAAGTTGTCAATGCCCGTCTCTTTCTTGCCCACCCACTCCTTCTCATAGCTGTCCCGCTCTTCCACAGTCATGACGCGAACGCCAAGCACCAACGGCTTGCCGTCAGCGCCCTTCCACTCACGCACCGTCACCTTAAGAACGGGCAGATCGTCAGCCGCGAGAATCTGGGCAGCAAGTTCTGAAACGCTCAGCATGGTTTCTCCTAGCCTTGAACTCGTAGCGTGACTGCGTAGCGCGTCACGTCATTGACCACGCCAGCCATGGTGAACTTCTCAAGCACTGCCTTGCCCGAGTAAGCGAGCCCGCCACCAGTGATAGTGACTTGCGCACGCTTTCCGTAGTTGGCAGTGGAGATGTTCGCCGTGGCTAGGCACTTCATCTCTATAGTGCCTATGTCAAGCGTCCACGTACTGGCGCGAGCCAATGGAAGAGCACCGCCGTGAGTTACGGTCAGTTCCGTAACCTCACCGAAGTTCACGCTGTTCCACGTAGCCGTGACGCCCGCTGAGTAGGTTGCCATGACGGTCCTCCGTCTGGCTTACCGCGCGAGCTTGATCGTCGCCTGGCCTCGGATGGCGTCCTGCGTGGCGAGCGTCAGCGTCGAGCTCGTGACGGTGCCCGCTTTGCTGCTCACGCCATCGAGTGCCGTACCGCCGATGGTGAGCACAAAAGACCCAGTGCTCTTGTCGGCAATAAAAGTTTTGCCGATGTAGTCAAACGTGACGCTGCGGCCGGTTTCGCCAGAGGCGGCACCAGCAAGCGGAAGCTCAAGAGTCTTAGCGGTTTCGCCGGCAGTCTGGCCAAGATGCGAAACGGCAATCTTGTCATCGGCGGCAGTCGGGTCGGTGGCGCTAACAACCACGCTGGTGACGGTGTAGGGGGTGCCGTTGAAGGTCAGGACTGTGCCCGAGCCATCATGCGGAGTTTCGAAGGCCATCTGCTAAGTCTCCTGCCAAAGGATTGAAAACGATTGCGTCACCTGATAAACGGGCGGCAAGTCACCGCCAGCGAGTTGCACGAAGCCGTCAGACTCGGTTTCGAGGCTCACGTTCCGAACGCTTACGTAGTCTGTCACCTGCCCGCCCCATCCATCCAGAACTGAACGGATTCTGTCGGCGGCCTCTCGGGCCTCTTCGTATGTGGTCGAGAACACGTCCACCGCCAACTGCACAGACGTGGCACCTGTCGGGCCCGAGAGCCCTTGCGAGCGGCTGACGCCCGTGCGTCGCCAGGTGGCAAACGGCAGGGACGCAGACGCCGGTGCGATCACAGGCCAAATACGCTGGCCCAGAATCATGGCCACGGCGGGATCTGCAACGAGTGCTCGAGCAGCTGCCTGCTCTGGTGACTTCAGCACGGCTAGCCTCCGGCCTGGATGGTGGCACCAGTCACGCTGCCGGTGCTGGTGTACGTGAGCGCCTCTAAAGCACGCTCTAGCGAAATCCGCAACTCAGACGTGAGCCGCTCAGCCACCTTGCCCTGGTACTCGTTCCAAGTCTTTCGCAGGGGCGGCTCACCGCTGCCGCCAGGATTCATGGCAGGAATCACGATTGGCGTCTTGGACTTTCGGAAAAACGCATTCGGGTAGGCAGGGTCTGTCTGCACTCGCTGGCCGGTCTCTCCCCGTGGAGGGCGAGGCGTCCTCATCATCTTGAACTGCCCCAACTCGCTGTAGGACGATGCGATGTAGGCATTCTGCCCAGAGACTTGGTGGGCCTTAATGCTGGCGACTTTGCCAGACTTCATCGTTCTCTGGTGGGCCTTCCGTTGGTAGGGCTTGTTTGAGAGCTTGGCAATCACTCGCTGCTTGGTGCCGAACTCAAGCCACCACTGATGAAACGCACGGTCAGGGCCAGCCTGCACCGTGCCGCCGGCTGCGCTCTTTGATTTGCCTTCGCCTGCCCTGTTGTAGCCAAGCAAGCCCACAGCAACGCCGCTGTCCTTGTACCTCACGATCTTCATATTCACGGCACGCTTGAGATTGCCAGTAGGCCCTACTGGCGTGTTCTCTCGCAGCCGCAGCTTTGCCGGTTCCAACGCTTTCTCAAGAGCATCGCCAAGCGTGTCGGCAAGCCCTTGGTTGTCAAAAAGTTTGCCGAGCGACTCCTGCAGCCGCAGAAGCTCGGACGTGTCGAGCGAAAGGTTGACGCCAGCAACAGCCATCTAGGCGGCCTCCTGGCAGACGAGCTCGTGCTCGCTGCGGTTGCCGTGCTCGAGCAGGCTCACGATTTCCAGCGTGCGGCCACGCCAGACGATCCGCATGGATTGCGTCAGCCCGTCCAGCCACCGCATGCGGACGCGGTGCGAAACCTCAATCTGCTGCTGCCCGTACTGCAGAAGTTCGCGGGAAGAAACGCCTTCCACGCTTGCCCATCGCTCAGCGAACGTGGCCCACGACAGCACGGTTTCACCGAGGGCGTTCCGAGACTCGGACGCCTGTTGCACCGTCACTCGCTCGCGGAGCTTGCCGGCGTCAATCATGTGCCGTAGAGCACGACGGCGTAGGTGCCCGTGCTTCCTTGGTTTCCGGTGATTGTGAACTGCCCGGTATCGTCACCACCAACGCAGGAAGCAGCCACGATGCTGTCGTTTGACCTGATGGTGGCGTTGCCAATCGCCAGACGCTTGAAGCTTCCGCCCGTGCCGTCAAAGCGAAAGACGGCGTAGTTCACTGAGGTAATGGATACGTACTCGCCGTCAGCACCACGAAACGAGCCGGTGTGCGTGATTGTTGAGCTCGCCGTGCCCAGCGTCCCAGTGATCACCGCCACCTTGCCAGTGGTGTAGGCTTTTGAGTCCTGCAGGCTCACCACCTTGAGCGATGCCGTGCCGTCCTTGTCGTGAAACAGCACGTCTACGTTGATTCGTCCTTCAAGGCTCATTGGTAGCTGCCCCATTTCTGTGACGAGAGAAGCGATTCCACAGCAAACTCCAGCGGCTTGCTGATGCTGCCCACGAGCACCGTGCTGCGGCTTTCGTACCAGTGGCCAACCAGCATCAGGCAGGCGTGGCGAATGGCGGCAGGCACGCTT
>Ga0208722_1000283_pt1 | contig 14349 bp, 14 predicted proteins | sample LakMenEpi21Sep11_FD_150722 | JGI IMG/M metagenome (GOLD analysis project Ga0208722, IMG submission 150722) | Freshwater microbial communities from Lake Mendota, WI - 21SEP2011 deep hole epilimnion (SPAdes) | ecosystem: Environmental > Aquatic > Freshwater > Lake > Epilimnion/Euphotic zone ... | reverse complement strand
CAGACAGTGTAACTCCTGTTGGTTCAACAGGTGATTCAGCGGTTCAACAAGTATTTAATCCATTAAATCTAACAATTGATTGTATTTTTAGCAATAAACCGCAAACAGTTAATTATATGTGGCTATATTCAAGATTTTCAGTATATAATAGTAATAAAATGGAATGGGCTTTTATGCCCCAAGATATTTCAACAAATTTAGAAACAGCTTATCAAGAACATAGAAATACATATCAAGATGCGGCTCTTTATACTCATTTAGACTTTAATTTTTCGCAAATGATTCAATTAAATCAATTAACAGGATTTCAAAGACATATTATTCGTGTATCAATGGATGATATGTTAAAAACAAAAGCGGATTATATTAATTATTTGCTTCAAAATGAGAATCAATATGCTCTTAAAACAGCAAATAATTATAAATTATATCAACCATATATTCAACAAATGTTATTTACTCTAAATAATACGGATACTAATGTAAAGAAATTAAATATTGTTCATTCTAATTGTTATTATATGATTGATTTAGTGGCGAATACTCAAACTAATTTAAGAACAGGCAAAGTAAGAAATATTGAATTAATTAATGTTAATGAGACAAACAATGTTGATAATTCATTTAATTATTAGGCTTGGGCTTCAGCTTGGGTTTGGGCTAAATTAATTATATATAATTTTAATTATAAATTATAAATTAACTTTGTATATATATTATATAATGAATAAACCTTATATAATAATAACATTGGGCCCGACAGGTTCGGGTAAAACAAAATTAATAAAAGAAACAATATCATATCTTGGTTTAAAAAAGAATTATGTTAAAATATTAATAGATGATTTAATAGAAAATAATAATAAGTATAAAGAAAAAATATTATCAATAATGAATGATATATTAGATAAATGCGAAAAAGAGGCTAAAATAAAAAATAACAAATGCGATATAATATCATATTATATAAATCCAACAGAAGAATTATTAAAGGTTTTTGAGGCTGCTTATTTTTCGGTTAGAAATGAGGAAAATTTAAATATTAAAAATGATAATATATTAAAAAGAGCAATAAAAAATAAAAGGAATATTGTATTTGAAACAACAGGAAGATATATACCAAAATGGTTATTATCAGAGCCATATATAAATGAGGATTATAATGTTATTTTTTCATATAGTATAACTCCATTTGATAAATTAATTAATAGAAATATAAATAGAACTATTGATTCAATAAAAATATTTGATAATGATAATACAAAACCCGCTCCAAGATTACCGGATATTGAATATAATAGATTTAAAAAAATAGTATATGAAATTAAAAATACATTGACAGAAATTTATATGAATTGTATAAATATTATGAAATATAAAAAAAATATATGTGGGGATAAAAATATAAATACATTACTTATTTTTGATAATTCCGAATCTCAAATGAAAATAGCATTTGATAGTAATAATAAAAGATTATCACGGGGAGAATTTAATAAATTATTAAATATGTTATTTTCACTTTAATTTTAATTTATAAATTAACTTTGTATATATATATTAAATATAATATATAATATATAATATATAATATTATGAATAAATCAAAAATTGTAGAAACGGATTTATCTTCATTAAATACAAATATAAGGGATTTAATAACTAATTATGATAAAATGGAGACGGAATTATTAGAAGCGCGAACAATAATAGAGCATTATAAACAGGAAATAAAATTAAAAGATAGCCAAATTGCCGCATTTGAAAGGAGTGCTGCTAATAAACAAAAAAATATGACGAGTCAACAATCGCCGAATGCGACACAAGAATTAACGCCCCCGACAATTGATAGACCAAAGACGCCTGGACCGAGTTATATAGTTGTTGTGAAAGAAACAAGTTCAGAGAAAACTGTGGAATATAAATTGCCGGATAATTATATTGTATTTGAATTAGATGGTGAAAAATATTATAGAAATATGGAAACTGATGAATTATATAAATATATGCCAATTGGTGATATAAGTGATTTATATTTTTTGGGTAAATTGAAATTATTTAAGATAAAAAATGGTAAACAATATATTACGAATACGGTAAATCATAAAGTATATAATTATAGTGATGATGATGAAATATTGGATTATTGTGGGGATATATTAAATGGAAAATTTAAATTACATTAGGGCTTTCGGCGCAAGTTTTCAAAAAATGAATTCAAAGTCGTTTTCAAAAAATGAATTTAAATATAAAATATTAATTATATATATTGATGAACAATTATGAGACAATAATAATAAATAATAATATTGCGATGTTATTAAAAGAGAAAGATATTTATAATAAAATGATTCTGTTGATAACAAAGGAATTAAATGTAAAGAAACAAGGTAAAGAGATAACTATAATAGAGAATAAGGGTATAAAGAAGTATTATAAACATATAACAAATGAGGAATTAACAATATTAAAGAGCCGAAGATTTTTGGTTAATTATAGTTATTCAGTAATGGAATATAGTTATTTATATTTATGTATAATAGATAATGTAAGATATACATTGATATTGAATAATAAGCGGGTGATTAATACATTTATTTATTTTAAAAATGCGGAATTATATGAAAATGGTGGGACATTATTTGAAGGTAAAATAATTAATAATTATTTTATTATTAATGATTTATATAATAATGAAACAAAGGATATATCAAATTTATTATTAAAGATAAATATATTACATAATATATTTTATATGGATTATATATATGATGAATTAAAAGATAATTATAGATTAGTGTGTGAGAATTTTGTGGATTATCAATATATTAAATCATATTATGAATCGCCACAAATTAAAGAGTTGAAACCTTATATTAAGGGTTTAATATTTCGTGATATTAATCCTATTGATAATATAAATAATATATATATGAATTATTTATTTAATATGAAGGATTCAAATATAAGAGATTTGAAATTGGATACATATATTAAAGTTGAAGAGCCAAAGATAGAAACAATAAATATTGATGATAAAATAGATAAGATATTAATATTGAAGATAATAAAAACAAATGAGGCAGATATATATAATGTATTTTATCAAAATAAATTTGTAAATATAGCAGATGTGCCGGATTTAAAAACAAGTATATATTTAAATAAAACATTTAAAAAAGAGAATAAGTCATTTTTATATTTCAAATGTAGATATAATATTAATACAAAAAGATGGCGACCATTTGAATTAAATTTAATATTAAAAAAATAATTTGCTTTTATTTATATATTATTTTACTTGGCGCCAATGGCGCCAATGGCGCCAAAAATTGAATTATATATAATATATAATATATAATATAATATATAGTATATAACCCAAAATATGTTAGATAATTTATTATATACATTAACAAAGAAGCCACAAATTAAATTGCCAAATATTGAATATATGAGTAAATATGATTTAAATCCGACATTATCAAAAACAATATTTAATTTGGTAAATGGTTCTAATACACAAAAGACATTAAATTTTAAATTTAAAACGGAATATATAAATAATTTTTTTACAAAACATAATATTATTTTTCAAATAATTGGAGGTGAATATAGTTTTATTCAGGGTATTTTGATGGCATTGAATCCGGAATTTAAGAGTTTATCTTGGACAAATAAAAAGAAAATTATTGGTGAGGAAAATTTATTGAAACAATATAAATATTTAAAAATAATTGATGAGAATTATAATTATATATTAAATTTATTAGATAAATATGATATTAATATAATTATTATTAGTCAATTAGAAGTTGTTAAATTTTATTGTAATAATAATCACAAAGATAAAACAATTATAATGTTTGAAGATTGTTTAAATATTTTTTATTTATTAATGGATGAAGTTAAAGAAGAATATATATTTGAAACAAAAGATATTGGTGATTTAATAGATAATATCAAATTAAATATGTTGAAATATAATACTAATGAAATAATAATTAAAAAGGAAGATATGAATGAATTAATATCGGAAATGAATAATATAAAAATAAATGCGCCACTTGCGCCAGTGGCGCCCCAAACGCCCCAGAATGATTTAGAAACAAAAATAATTAAATTAGAAGAAGAAAATAAGGAATTAAAACAAAAGATTAAAATATCAATAAAGAAAACTAAAAACGAAGTGGCGGAAGATTTGAAAAATACATTGGAAAAGTCAAAAGAATACAAGAAATTAATGCGTTATACAATAGCGGAATTACAACAACTATGTGTTCAAAACAATATATCTATAAATGATAATAAACATAAATTAACAAAGAGGGAGTTATCAATGATGTTGTTGAAATTAATAATTTAATTATTTTCAATAATTGAAAATAATATATATATAATATATATATATATTATGTATTTAAGATTAGAGGAATTAATTAATAAGTATATTACGCCCGAAAATTTAAGAACAAATAATGAGTTTGAGTTTAGATTTGGGACATATGATAATATATTTAAAGCAACTATTACAAAGGATATGTTTTATACAATAGCATATTATTATAAGAATGATTTATTAATTAAACCTGACAATAGTTTTTATTTAAATGTAACTACAAATAATAAACGTGTTCAATTATTAGATAATACAAGAAAACAAATATTAGAATTTGCGAATTCTAATATGATTACAAGTTCAATGAATTATAAAATAATGAAAAAATCGCGTTTAGAAACCGACGACGAATTAGTTGAATATGGACTAAGATTTGCTATATCAGCAGAGGAAGATATGACTAATTTACAAATGTTGCGTATAATAAATAATGAATTACAAGATAAGAACAAAGTAAATACATATAGACAAATTAGTAGAAATTCATTTATAATTGTGCCGGGTTTAAGATTAGATTTATCAAGAGTTAAATCAGCGAATGGTTTAACATATATGAAATCAAATATACAAAATGCGCCAGAGGAATATGAAGTTGAATTAGAAATATATAATACAGAAGATTATACAGATAATTTTAATAAATTAATATTAACACATTTATATAAATTATTTTTATTATTAAATGGGGGAATAACATTTACAACAATAAATGAGAAGAAGAAAATTAAACAAGAATATAATAATTTAATAGGTTCAAATATTCACGCTCAAAATGTTATATTTTCCAACGAATCAATTGATATGAAAACCTTTGATAAATCAAAATATGTATATGTTGATAAAGCCGACGGTGAAAGACATTTATTATTTATAAATACGGACGGCAATTCATATTTAATAAATAACAAAGAGGAGATATTTAAAACGGATATAATGTTTAATGACAATCCAGGGAAGTATTCATTATTTGACGGTGAATTAATATATGATTCTGAAACAAATAAATATGAATATCATATATTTGATTTATTATTTTTACATTCAACAGATTATAGAGAATTAAAGTTTTATAATGAAAATGATATATCATTATATATAAAAGAGTTTGACAAAGATAATATTATTATAAATAAACCAACATTGAAAGAATATAATTATTATGCCGGTAGTAAATTAATTGACGAGTTCTCATTAGATAATTTTTATAGAATGAATATAACAAGGAGTGAAATGGTGGAATCATTTGAACCTAAAACAAGATATGGTAATATATTAAAATATTTTAAAAATGAAGTTGCTAATGAGCAAGGAACATTAAAAATATTATATAAATCATTTTATCCATTATTAAATTTATATAAGAATACAAAAGATTTTAATTTAATTAGATTTAATTCAAAAACTCAAACTATTAATATTCCAAAGAAGTCTTATAAATTAGACGGTTTAATTATTCAATTAAAAGAAGGCCAATATCCAATTCAAACGGAGGTTAATAAAAATCCTCAATGGAATGATTCATATAAATGGAAATTCCCAATAAATATTACTATTGATTTTAAAATAAAGAATATTACATTGAATAGTTCAAAAACTGCAGCATATATTAAATTAGCTGATAATTTTGGTAATATATATGTTAATCAAGAATTACAATTAAATAATGGCCGTTTATTAACAAATAATAATCATAATATATCTGAAAATGATATAGTAGAATGTAATTTAATTGAAGATAAATGGAATATTATTAAAATTAGATATGATAAAAATGTGCCAAATGCCCCAAAGACTATACAAAGTAATTTGAATTTAATTAAAAATCCAATAATGATTGAAGAATTAATTTAATTGGCACGCGTGCGTCGTTAATTTAATTTCTTTTTTGAAGCCGCTGACATATTTAATTTAATTTTATTCTTTGCGCCGCCGCCGCCGCCACTTGGTAATGTTCTATTCATCCATTGTATATTTGCTTCATTATATGCCGCTTCAAATTCATCTAATTCATTTAACCATATTTCTTCAATGGTGGTTTTTTCAATACTTTGTATTTCTTTTAATATATTATCAATATCTTTTTCAAGACTTGTTAATTTTTCATAAGTGAAATTATCAATTCTAATAGATAATAGATAATCATAATCGGCGGTATGTTCTTCATCATAATAATTTGTTTTTAATTTAACATAATTGTGTTTTTCAAAAATGCCAATTATTTCATCTTTACGTTTTTTATTAATATTGATTTTATTTTCAATAATATCATTGATAAATCTATATTTGCTTTCAACAATTAATAATTTGTATTTTAATTCTTTTAATATATGTGCGATTCTTAATTTATATGTTTTATATCTTTCGGTATAGAAATCGGAAATAATTTCTTCGGGTGTAGAATAATGTTTTAATCCTTTGTTGGTATTAAGAAACATATTATTACAAGTGAATTTAATACCTAATTTCATTTTCTTTTCAAATTCATAGCTATTATTATCTGTAAGTTCTTTATTAAGAAAATCTTTTTTAAATACAACATTAAATTGTATTTCGCTTGCCATTTCATTTGAGATAGTAAAATCTAATACAATATCTTTTGGCAATTGTTTAGTATTAACCGTTTCATTATCATCATCCACTTCTTTTTTATCTTTTTTAGATTCTTTCTTACCGGTATTTGTATCAAATCCGGCCAATTTACTAAGAAAGATTTTATAATCATTATATGATAATGCCTTTTTATCGCCAACGGGTAATTCTGTAATTTCAATTTCATTATCATTAATTAGTTTATAATTGCCTAAAATAATATATTCATTTTTTTTTACTTTTTGAATTTTACCTTTGAAGCCTCTATACCACGGGGTCATTTCAATCATTGGTTCGCCATTAATATGACGTTTTAGATTATTAATAACATCTGTTGGATTATAAGCATAAATAGTGGTTGACCATCCTGTTCCAATACCTTGTGCTCCTGTTAATAATACAATAGGTAATATAGGCATAAAATATTCTGGTTCTATTTTTTTACCATCATCATAATTATGTTTTAGAACTGCTAAATCTTTTTTATTAAATAAATATTCTAAATATCCGAGATTACCAACGGAAATATAACGAGCCGCGCCGTGGTCATCGCCATTTTGTGCCCGTGTTCCAAACAAACCAACGGGTTTTAATAAATTAAGATTGCCTGAACCAACATAATCTTGTGCTAAATTAATAATAGTTGAATTAGCCGACATTTCGCCATGGTGATAAGCACAATTTTTAGTCATATCGCCGGTTAATGAACTAACTTTAATTGTTTTATTATTATTATCGCCATAAATGAATGAATATAATGCTTTGCGTTGAGCGGGTTTTAAGCCATCATATAAATTAGGGATACTTCTAATATTATCTTCTTTACAATGTTTAATTAATCTATAATCAATAAATGTTTTAATAGTTTCTTTGGGAACATTATAAGGGATTTCTTCTAATGGTGCTTTTTCGCTATTTAATAGCCAATTTTTCCGTTCATCTGTTTTCTTTTTACCTCCTGCGCCAAATACCATTTCTAATGATTCTTTTGAATCTTTCTTTTCTTTATCATTATCGCCATAATAATAATTGGTAATTAATTTGGTTTTAAATAAATAAACGCATTCTTCTGGTTCGTGAGTGGCTAAACCTTTATAATATTTAGTGGTCCATTTATTTGCCTTTGATTCGCCGACTGTTTCTAACCATTTATCATATTCATATTGTGAGTAGAAATTAATCATATCTGCTGGTTTTGGTTCTTTGTTCTTTTTTTCCCATACTTTAATAACTGGTGTAGGAAAACTACAAACATAACCTAATTCAATAAGTTCGGGCCAACCATTATAAATAAAAGACATACATAGGCCTTTAATATGATCGCCATCGGTATCGGCATCGGCTAAAAACATAACACGACCATAACGCAAATCACTTTTAATAGTTTCTTTTGTATATTTTTTGCCATCAACTAAACCGATAAGTTTTTTAATTTTAACAATTTCTTCATTTTCGCTGATTTTTTTATCACTGGCTTTTTGTGTATTTAATATTTTGCCTTTTAAAGGAAAACCGGCGAAACATTTTTGTTCTTCTTCTGATAAACCTGATTTGCCGACACGAAAGAATCCAAGAGCTGAATCGCCTTCTGTAAAAATAAGTATAGCTTTATCGGATTCTTTTTTACCGGCATATTCACATTCAATTAATTTGGATTCGTGAATGCGTGAGGTTTTTTTGCCATCTGTATTTTTAGCATTAGTTTTTTTTAATTTGAAATCATTAAAGCTCTTTGCTTTATCCATAATGCCAACAACACTAATAGCTTTTTTAATGAAATCATCGGGTATATCATATTTTATGCCAAATTTGCTATATGGTGTGCTCAATTTTCTTTTTGATTGAGATTCAAAAGCTGGGTTTTTAATATTGGTTTTAATAAATAGCCACATATAACGTTTAATATATTCTGGCTTGACTGCTACTTCATCTTTTTTTAATTTATAATTATCTATTAATTTTTTAGCAATAGTTGTTTTTAGATAATCAACGTGAGTGCCGCCATTATCACAAAAAGCGGAATTAACAAATGAAATTTGCGTGGATTCATCATCTTTGGATAAACATAAACAAATATCTAAATCATTTGTTGTTGAGGATTCAAGAAATACTCTTTTTGTTTCTTTTTTATCTGAGCCAATATATAAATTAATATATTGTTCAAAACTATTACATTTAATTTTTGTATTATTATACCAAATTTGACAATTTTTTTCTAAATAAATAGTAAAATCGTAAATGCGGCGTTCAAATACTTGCCATAATTCTAATTTAGGTAAATCGGTCAATTTTATTCCGAATCTTTCATAATCTGGAATAAAGGTTATTTGAGTATATGGCGTCTTGGCACATTTTTCAATAATAGGTGGTTCAATGATTAATAAATTATCTTTGTATTTTTGAGTATATTTTAATTTTCTTATATGGTCAACTGTTTCAATAGTAAATTCTTTTGAAAAGATAGCTGTGGCTTTTGCGCCGATACCATTTTGCCCAACTCCGCCACGTTCTTCTGTATCATCATAATTAGTTCCTGATAAAAACACAGTAAATAATTGTTCGGGAACATACATAGTGCGCTTTTCTCTTTCAACAAATATTTCAACAACATCAATACCATTGCCATCATTATATACTGTTATTTCGCCTGTTTTTTTATTAATATTGATTTTAATATTTTTAACTGGTGATATATTAATATCTTTTTTATTTTTTATTAAATCATTTAATCTAATAAAATGGTCATAAGCATTTGATATAATTTCATCATAAATTTTATATAAGCCTTCATTAAATAAAATAGATTTATATTGTATTTGGTCTAATATATCATTATATGTCCAAACACTTTCAATAGAATTAGTTATAGTGCCAATATATGTCGCAGGGCGTTTTAATACGTGTTCCCTTTGCTCTGAGGTTTTATAAGTATCTTTGAGAGATTTACCTAAATAGCTGATTGTGTCTTGGGTTTTTTGTAATTTCATTCCTGTAATATATATTATATAATATATATATATATTCAATTTTTGATTATATATATAACTCACAATTGATTTTTTTTATATTATATACATATAACATAGACGAAGAAATGGATATTAAACAAAATATCCTTATTTTCTATTTGTGTATTTATATTATATTATATATGTTTGGATTAGATTTATTATTTGTATTTAATTTTCTATTTACATTTATGATATTAATTATAATTATTATTATAGAAGAGAATGATATTTTAAATCATAAACAATGTTATTATTTAAAATATGAATCGCAAATTATACCTGGTCTTATTATTTATAATATGATTATATATGGTTTATTTATTATAATGATTATGACTACATATATTAATTTTACATTTTATACAATGTGTGGGTTAATTATATCATATGTTATATATAATTATGAGAATATTTATGAGATAATGAAGGGATTATATATGGCTAATAGATATTTATTGCCATTAATTATTGGATTTATAATTTTTAAACTCTAATATATATTTATATATATATATACTTTGATATAAGTAAAAATTGATTTTTTAAATTCTTAATTGATAAACTCATTTATATAATGAGCAAAGTTGCGGCTGTTCCGCAAGAATGTTCTCCAAGCCTCAAATTCCCGCCGCCGCAGGTGCCGGAAGTGCTGCTGTTTCGTGGCGTGAGAGCAGCTCGTTCCTTACCGAGCACGAGCTTTTGCGCAAGGTATTACATCTGTGCTGGAAAGGAATCCTCAGCATTCGTGGAGAGAGTCTTTTGAACAAGCCCAAGAATGCGGACATCGTTCGTCACTTGCCGTTCCACGCCCACAAGTATCTTTACTCATTTTTTGAGTTGAAGGAAGGCGTGTTGTGCTTGTGTGGGGTGCCCATCTATCTTGGTGTGCTTCCTTTTCTTCGGGGCTACTTGGCTGAGTCGGAGCGGAACAAGAAGGGCACTATACTGAGCCCTTGTTTCAGGTTCGTGTTTTTCCTGGACAAGACCACGGGAAGCCAGAAGGTGACAATGTTCTGCTATGCAGACCCAAAGGAGGCCGACGACATTGAGAAGGCTGAACAAGACTCAGCCGAGTTTCTTTCGGCCCATAGTTCGCGTGTTCTTGCGCGGGCTGGCAAAGGAAGGTTTTCACAAAAGGAGTTGTGTGCGTGAGAATTCGCACGCATTCGTGCTCACACACTCACGCATTCGTGCTCACACACTCACGCATTCGTGCCCATTGTATCTTTGCTTTGTATATATGGACATTTCAAGCCAAGCACGCCCCTTTAATATTAAAATTGATTTTTTATAAATTAAATATATATATAAATAAAAATGTTGGGCGATCCTATTATATGTTATGAGGTTGTATTTAGTTCAATTATTGGTTTATTAATTATAAGTTTAATTTGTTTAATTGCTAAATTTGTAAATGCCAAATTTATTTTTGTTATATTTACATTTTTATTAACTATACTAATTCATATTTGTTATCAATTATATTTATATTTTTGTAAAAATTAAATATAGTATATTATATATGTATAAACGTAAGGAAGTATTAGACCATTTAGCAAAAAATGGTGAAAAATCAACACAAATAATGTGGGATATAATGACAATAGAAGAAAGAATACAATTTATGAAATTGGGTGGAAAAGGCCCATTTAATTCAGATAAATGCGACGAAATAAGACCTCCTGAACCTACTAAGCCCATAAAAAAGCCCCACAGAACCCACAAATAAAAATTAATTGATAATAAATTCTTCATAATTTGAATTTTCAATAACAATTTTTTCTTTGATATTTAATAATGGTTCATAAATATTTAATATATTAATGGTGGGGACATTACCATTGAAATCGCCCATAAATCCGGCAAATTTATTAATTATTTGTAAAAACAATTCGGTATTCTCAACATTTCCGCTAATTATTTTGAATTCATTATTATTAGGTTGGGAATTAATTGAATGTTTAATTTCGTTTTCAATAGGGTGCCAATATATATATTGACCATCATTAATAAATACAAAGTTATCTTTTTCAATTAAATTAACGGGTTCTTGTGGTTTATTAGTTGGTATTTCCTTTGGTTGTTCAAATGGGCTATTTAATAGATATTTAATATCAACATAATAATCAATTGTTTTATTAATAATATGATATTTATATTGGTATATTATATATGAAGAAACTAATCCTGAAATAAAGCCATAATAGAACATTATATATATAATATATATAATATATATATAATATAAATTCGCCAAAAAAAAAACAACTTAACAAAATGCGCAATTTAAGAAGGCAATAGTGAAATAATATATGTATATAAATTAGGAATAATAAATAATATTTATTAAATATATATAATGGCGAAAAGAAAACATATAGAGGAAACGGCCCCAAATAAAAAAACCCCAAATAAGAAAGCCCGCCGACACAATCACAAAGAAAAATCGCATAAGGTGCCTGAGAACCCCCTAAATGAATTAGCAAAGAATAAAAAATTAAGAGTTCATCATTCTGGAAATAAAAAACGCCCGGATATGGTATTTTTATTAGAAGCAATAGTGGTATTTATATTATTAATAGGTGCGATTCGTATATCTCCTTATATATTTAAAGATAAGTTGCCATATACAAAAGAGGAATTGGAGAATATAAAGAAATTAAATATAACAAATTTTTCAATGGAAGAGATAGCAAAAATAGAAATGGAATTAAAATCATTGGAAGATTATAAAGAGTTTTTTAATTTTGAGCCATTTTCGGAAGACGCAACAGGAAATAAAAATATTCAAGCATCAGCAGTAATGTTGCCAATGGTATCTTTTATATTAGTCTTTGTTGTTCCGCCAATAGTTGGGGCATATTTGGTATGGTTTATAATAAAATATTGGAAAATTGTGTTTATTGCTGTAATAGAATTTATGAAAATGATTATTGAATTTTCAACAAAGGCAATAGAGGGAATGTTGGCACAAAAATGGTGGATTAGGAAATTTACTCATTGGCATAAGCATAGTCCTTCATTTGGGTCATATTTTGATAAATGGAAAAGAAAATATGTAGATAGGCCAATTTATAAAGAGCAAATGAAATATGCGAAAACATATTTTAAATATAAGAGGATATATTGGGATATACCATATAGGAAACATATAACGGTTCCAAAAGAAAGATTAGCAATAAAATTGGAATTTGCGAAGAAATTATACATTACACGTGCTTTGGACACAGTATTTACAAAGGTATTAAATATTGATAAACATCCATCAAAAATAAAAAAGGCGGATTTAATTAATCATTTGAATGCGGCAAATAATGCCGACATTGATAAATCAACGGCGCAAGCTTTTGCTCAATTAAAACAAACATCGGCGGCATTAAATGGAAAACAAATTAAAATTAATGATAATAAAACAGCAATTATTAATAATATTAATAATAAGCCTTTAAATGATTTAAAAAAGAATATAAACAAAAACTCAAATGAAACAATTGAACATTTTGTTAATAACACAAATTTATTATATGATATGAAACACTTAAAACAAAAAATTAATACAGACGCAATAACATATTTTATTACTATTTTTCTTCTTTCTATTATAACAATATTTATTATTTATTATTTTAAATTATATAATTATGGAGTTTATTTTTATTTATTTACAACAATTGTTTTAACATTTATTATTGATATTATATTATCATAAGCTTCCAAAGCCCCCTATAACCCCCTATAACCCATAATTAAATTTAATATCCGAATAATTTGGAAATATAATAGATATAATATAATGAATTAATACTTTGTAAGATTCAAAAGTGAAATTAGTTTCTTTGATAAATAATTTTACATTAGATACTCCATTAACATTTAGCATAATTGGTTCATTAATATAAGTATATTCATTAACATTTATACCACAATATGATAATACTTCAATTAATTTATTAACATAATAATTGGCATTATGAAAATCCAATTTAAATTCAACAGTTAATTCCCCGGATTCAATTAATTCTTCATTCTCTTCATTAATATCTTTACAAAGAATGATAAAATTATTTATTAAAAATGGGTGCTGAACTAAAAATGTGGGTTTTAATTGAATATTATTAGGCGTTAGATAACATAATTCATAAAATTCATTATCATCTAATTTTTTATTTAAATCATATAATTTAGATAATGACCGTCCATAAATATCAAATGCGCCATCTGTTGTATTATATTTAATATATTCATAATAAATTTTATCAGTCATATTCTATATATTATATAATATATAATATACATTATATATAGCCTATATCGCGATATATAATATATAATATATATATATTTTAATCC
>Ga0208722_1000279_pt1 | contig 14413 bp, 8 predicted proteins | sample LakMenEpi21Sep11_FD_150722 | JGI IMG/M metagenome (GOLD analysis project Ga0208722, IMG submission 150722) | Freshwater microbial communities from Lake Mendota, WI - 21SEP2011 deep hole epilimnion (SPAdes) | ecosystem: Environmental > Aquatic > Freshwater > Lake > Epilimnion/Euphotic zone ... | reverse complement strand
CATGATACCAATATCAAAGTTTGATATCATAGCTACTTCTGACGATTCTGACCAATTCAAATAGTGTACTGAACCTTGAATATCTAATTTTTCATTTGATCCAATAATATGTATTTCAAAAGGAATTTCATTTACGAGTTTTTCAAAAACAGCGGATAATTTTTTTACATATTTGAAAGTAGAAGGTGAACCGATCCAACCAATAATTATTTTATCATTAGTTGTAATATAGTTTTTAGAATTATACTTTTCAATATCAATAACTGTCGGGAAAACAATGATTTTTTTGGCACCAGATTGATTAGCTTTTTCTGCCAAATAGTTATTTCCAGCTAGAACACAACCACTATACTTCATCACGTTTTCAATTTTATTTTTCAGTAAAAAGCAAATAAGCTTATTATTGCTTAAATCATAATTGTGAAAAATAGCATCATCATAATCAATAATATAGCTAACTTTTAAAAGATATAGTAATTTTTCAAACCAACTAAAAAAGTAGGGGAAAAGTTCTTTTTCAATTACAACTTTGTCATAATTAGTTATACTAAAAAGAACAAAAAATCTTTGAAAATAATATTTTGCCAGTTTAAATTTGGCTATTTTTTTTTTAGCATATAAAAAATTCAAATAGTCTTCGTCAAAAAATGGTCTAACAGTTATATCTATTCCTTCTTTTTCTAAAAAAGGGAAGAATTGATAACTTCTCAAACGACTACTTGCGCCATTTCTACTATATTTTGTTAGATAAATTACTTTCATGAACAATATTCTAACGCTTTATTATAACTAGCTACGCTAATTTCCATTGAAAAATTTTCAACAGCAAACTTATGTATTTCAGCTTTATTGATATATTTTGCTTTTTCTATAAATTTTATTGCATTTTCAATAGAATCTGTTTCGTTATGCTTAAACAAAAAGCAAAAGTGCTTATTCTTTAAAATGTCTTTTGTATCACCAATTCCAGATGAAGCTATAGTGGGAATTCCTACTAACAAATATTCACCAAGTTTAATTGGTGCTACACCTTGCATACTTGGTTTAGGTTCTCTAATTGCAAAAGCGATATCACCCATTGAAAGGTATTTTGGGATATCTTCAAATGGTGATGACTTCAAAATTATATGATTTTGTAAAGCTCCTGGAATTCTTTTTGAGGCAAATTCAATATTTCCTGTTAAGATTAAAAAAATAGAATTGTGGTTTATTTGCAAATATCTTTTAAAAATTTTTATCATAATTTCCCATCCATATTGAGGGCCAAGAGATCCACTATAAATGAATACTTTGGTATCTTTTTTAATATTAAATTCTTCTCTTAGTTTTTGGCTAAGTTCAATATTTGGTTTAAAAAAATCAACATCTCTTCCATTGACTACAACAAAAAATTTATCTTGATAATTTTTACCAATATAATTTAGGTGAAAATCAATAGCCATTTTACTTCTTGTTATGACAGCATCCGCTTTTAGTAACATTGACCTTTCTTCTTTTTTATAAATAGTATATAAGACCCCATTTTTCTTTAATCCAGAAAAATCTATTCGTTCTTCGATAGGTAATCCATCGGCATCAAATAGAATTTTGTAATTTTTAATCAATAGTCGATTTACCATAATGGAAGGCATAATACTTCTAGGTGCTATAATATCAATTGGGTTGTTTTTTAAATATTTTTTTATGAATGATATTCCTTCAATTATTGTAAAAAAACTACCAATTAATGAATTGGGCTCTCTATGAATTTTTTTTGAAGTATATATTATATCAAGTTCTTGAGCTTTTTTATGTGTAATTAATGTGCGATTTTTTGTTCCCCAAGTAAATTGAATTACATGAAAACGATATTTATTCTCTTTTTGAATCTGATGAAAAATGGGCATAAATAACCCTTCCATGTAATTGGTTTGTGGTCCATCCCAAGTGATAAAGAGTACGTTAACTGGCACTTTTGTATGATTTAAAATTTGAAAAACTATTTACTCTTATAAAATTTTTCTTAAATTTTAAAAAATAGTTTTCATAATATGTGAAAGATAAATAGGAAACTAAAATTAATGCAGAAAAGACACTACTATAAACAAGCACTATTTTAACCAAACTGTTTATTAATAAACTAGAAAGTAATTTTTGTAGAAAGAAAATAACTAATGGATTGTATACATATAAACCAAAAGAAATTTTACCTAAGAAATCAAAAAAAGCATTTTCTAAATTAATTATGGGTTTGGGATTATGTATTTGGTTGAAAATTAATAGTACTGTAACTATGGCGACAATTTCGTGATTAATAATTCCATAGATATAAAAATTATTGGATGCAATAAAAACCATAATCGACCAACATAGTATTTGCAACAAAATAGAATTAAAGTATTTCAACCTTTCTATATGGTTGCAATACAAATATGCTCCTAATCCTCCAATTGCAAGACATCCGAATCGACTGTAATGGAAAAAAGCTTGAATTTCGATTGGTGAATGTAAAATTTTTAGAAAAATTTTAAACAAAAGAAACAGTATAGGGAATAAAATCAAAAATACAAATAGGTATCTATTCAAAAACTTAATTACTAAAGGCCAAAACATATAAAATTGCTCTTCAACATCTAACGACCAATAGTGACCGATTTTTTCAGATAAAACCTTAGAAACAGGAACAACACCATATTCGGCAACCACTAGATTTACAAAGTTGGGCATAAAGAAAACATAATAAACCAAGGTACCTCTAAAACTATCGACTCCAAAAATCAGTATCAAAATTAACAAATACAAAAAATACAAAGGCCATATTCTTAATGCTCGCCTGATAAAAAAAAATTTATAATTGATGGTATTAGTCATTTTTTTTTCTTTTAAAAGTAAAAAAGTAATCAAAAAACCACTCAAAACAAAAAACATGGTTACGCCATAACCCGCTAGATCGAGTAATGGCATTGCGGGCAGACCAAAACCGATACTTCTATGGTTTATATGAGACGCAACAACTGCTAAAGCTGCAATTGCACTAATGCCATTGAGTCCTGGTAAATATATTTTATTATTCTCCGACATTTACATTTAATTGAGTGAATAAACTAAACCATAATTTCACGATGTTGCCTGATGAAAATTCTTCAGCATTTTTAAAGGAATTGACCGACATATTTTCTCTGATTTCCGTATTCATAATTAATTTTTCAATTGCATTAGAAAACGCTCTAAAATTGTCCTTCTGAATCAAAATTCCATCACTATTGTGGTGTATAATATTTTTGGGACCATACGGACAGTCATAAGAGATAATAGGTAATCCTGCTTGTTTGGCTTCTAGTAAAACCATAGGAAAACAATCGGTCTTTGACGTCATACAGTATATGGATGCTTCTCTCATGCTATTGGATAAATTTTTAGTATTTCCCATCAACTGAACAGAGTCTGATAAATTATTTTCTTGTATTAGACTTTCTAATGCACTCTTCATATTTCCATCGCCATAGATTTCTAACTTCCATTCTGGATATTGGTTACTGATTTGTGCCCAAGCTAGAATTAAATGGTCAAATTGTTTAACAGGTTCAATTCTTCCTGCTGCAATTAGGGTAAGTTTTCGTTTATGGAATTCAGGATAAGTAATAGGATTTTCTTCGTGAATGAAATTGGGTATCACAAATGTATTCTTTAAATCATAATTGTTTTTTTCGTCTTTATTTAAAACTATAACGGCATCATACAGTTTGTAGATAAGTCGTTTGAATTTCCATTGACCCGCTTTTATTGTATTGGCAGTACTGTGAAATTCTATTATTTTCGGTGTTTTTTTACTTATAAAAGGTAAAATTAGCGAATAGAAACTTGTAAGTGTTGTAATCACAACATCGGGTTTTTCGTGCTTTATAATTTTTTTTGTCTTTTTATAAAAACTAAACTTGATAACTTGGTTTTTAAAAAAGGATGTATTGCCTTCAAGATTTAAATCATATTTTTTTGTCAATTGATGACTTTCATATAAATAATCTCGATTGTTCTGAAATCGAGTAACCAAAATAATCTCGCAATTAGCCAGTTTTGTAAATGCCAAAATTTTATGATTCAGCATTCGTTGAATACCACCAAACTCAGCTAAGTGATTTACTAAGAAAAGTATTTTCATGATGATTTTTCACGTTTTTTAATATTGAAAGCAATCTCGTTTTTAGCAGATTCACAAATAAAAGGGCAAGTGTCTAAGAGTTTTTTATAGTTGAAATTAATTTTTTCAGCATCCATTAACGCTATATATTCTTCAATTGTATACTGTTTGTCTATAAACAGAGGATTGCTGTTTTGCTTATTGACAGTATGTAAATAATCATCAAATTTAAATCTACCTCCTTCTAATTCAACCGAATATTTAACCCATAATACCGGAATATTATAACTATGGGCAAAGATTAATCCATGTAATGAGCTAGTAACAATATATTCACAGGAAAGCATTTTGTTAATTAATCCTTTGTAATCTTGTCCAATAAGGATATTCATAATTAGACAATCGTTGTTGTTTTCAAAGCATTTAATATATTCAGAGTTTTTGTTTACAAAATGAGGTAAAAAACCAATTTTGTATTTTTTTTTAATTTCGGGATTATAAATAAAAGGCATTAATAAAGCTGGGTCTCCATAAGATTCGGGACATTCAATATTATTATCTAAAAAAACTTGTCTTGTTAAAGGACCTCTAACAGCATGAATTTTATATGGTTTAGGTACTCTAATATTTTTATCCGAAATAAAACCTGCTCCCCAAATTATGCAATTGTTTTTTGATACTTGTATTATACTTCCAATTATGGCATTTGTTTTCTCTGAAGATAAAATGAATTTGGGAAGGAATTTTGACAACAAAACTTTTTTCCCTGACAGATATTCTACAAAAGGATAGTTTAATGCGTCTCCAAAATTGGAAGTCTCACAATACCCTTCAATAATGATTCTTTCATTTTGTTTTAAACCAAAATATTTTATAATTTCTATAATAGATCTTCGATAAAATTTTATTAAATAAATTATATATAGATATATTTTTTTTTTCATTTTATTTTTTAAAATTTTTAAAAAAAATTATTGAACTTGTATCTTATTTTTTTTTAACAACTTTTGATACAAAGTAAAAAGGTTATTTACATACTGCTTTTCTGTATAGTTTGCTATTGCTTTTGTAAATCCATTATTCCCAAAATTCGTTCTTAATTCCTCATCAAAACATAAAACATTTAACTTTTCAGCTATTGCATTTACATCAAATGGCTTTACTAAAAAACCAGTTTTAGTATCGTCAACAATATATTTCATCCCTCCAACTTTGGTGGCGACAACGGGCAGTTTGGATAACATCGCTTCCGCTAAAACCAGCCCAAAAGCTTCATATGCAGACACTAAAACAAAAATATTCATTAATCGATAGTATAAGGTGACATCCGATTGGTATCCTGTAAAAATTACTTTATCACTGATTGTCAACTCTTTTGAAAGTTTTTTGTATTTCTCTACCTCAGGGCCTGAACCAACTAACAATAATTTTACATTGCTATGAGTTTTGCAAACAATTGCAAAAGCTTTAATCAAATCAGAAAATCTTTTATGTTCATCTTGAAGCATTCTGCCAACAGAACCAATAACAATATCATTCGAGTTAATTCCGAGTGAAACTTTAAGTTCAGCTATTTCTGTTCTGCTAATTTCTCTTGGCAAGACCACTCCATTGTTTACTAAAAAAATTTTGTGTTTAGGTAGTTTCAAAGTGTTCTCTAAATAATCAACTACACCCGGTGAAACGCCAATAATTGCATCTGATAATTTAACAAAAAACTTCATTAACAAATTTCCCTTCCAAGATCTGTTCTTAGGATCTGATGTTTCTTCTAGTAGTATGACTGGTACTTTTTTAATATAACCGTTTATTGCAGCCATAGTCACTCCTTCAAAAACGGCTCCGTGAATGATATGAGGTTGGAAAGTATTGATTATTTTTTGAACCTCACGATGCTTTTTATAATCAAATATTCCTTTAAACTGACCAATAGCTATGACTTCTGTACCCTCTTTTTCTATTTCCTCTTTTATACTACCTCCAGTATGGGTACAAATAATTTTGAGCTCGTATTTATCTTTATCCAATAATTTACTAAGAGACAAACGAAGTCGTTCCACACCGCCTGATCCCATAGTTTCTTGAATATGTAGTATTCTAATCACGATAATTCTTGGTAAAGATTTTCTAAATTATATCTATATTTTTGGCTTGTAAATCGATTCTCTACAAAGTTTTTGCCATTATTCCCAACGAGTTGGACATTTCCATATGGAGTTCTCATAATTACATTAATTTTGGCTACTAATTCTTCTTCATTATTTGGATCAAACAACCAACCTGTTTCATTTTCAGTAATAAATTCAGGAATACCCCCAACATTAGAACACAAACAAGGAACTTGCTGCTGCATTGCTTCAACAACAGCTATTCCGAAACCTTCAGATAATGAAGGAAGAACAAAAAGATGGGCTTGACACAAATAAAATTCTGGATTTGAAACAAAACCTGTAATTTTCACTCGCTTTTCTAAATGTAAACTTGCTATTAATTGCTCTAAATTTTCCCTCTCTCTTCCGTCACCCACTAATATTAGTTGAGCCGATAGATTATCTATTTTTGAAAATGCCTTTATCAGCAATTGTTGGTTTTTTACAATTTCTAATCTACCAACGCTAACAATCGTAAACTCATTTAAAAGAGTACGTTCTACTGTTTTTGATTCACTAGCAGGATTATAGATTACAATTCCTTTATAATCTTCTATTTCATTTATACTAATAAGAAAATTTTTGACTGCTTCTGAAACACAAATTACTTTGTTAGTCAACTTATAAAGATATTTAAAAATAATTTTAGCTATTTTGGAATGTTTTGGCAAGCCAATTTCCTCGGCAATAATAACTTTAACTCCAGCCATCTTGGCCGCAATAATTCCGTGAAAATTGGCTTCGGCGGCTGCGGTGTGAACTATATCTGGCTTTATAGTTTTAAACCATTTACAGAGCAGCCAAATATTTTTTAAATTAGTGATACTTGGTTTTGAGTTAAAAATTTTTACTGGAAACCCTTTTTCTGAAATAAATCTTTCTGCATATCCGCCATGACCTAAAGCAGCAAAAAAATAGTCGTTTTTAAGTGCTTTTTTTCCATCTTCAACAAATGAAATGTACTTTCTTTCTTGACCGCCATAGTCCAGTAATGTTGTTAATCTAATTACTCTCATTTAACTAATTGGCTTTAGTGTTTTAAAAAAATCTATTAAACTAATAATAACGACTCTTTTGAAAATGTACAATAAACTTACATACACCATTAATCCGAACAAAATTGAAGTAAAACAAATCAAAAAAGGATTACTATTGAATCTGAAAAAATTAAAAATAAAATATGAACTAAAGGTTGACAAAAAAGCAATTAATCCTATATGTGAAAAAACTAACATTAATTCTAAATTGCTAATTTTCAATATTTTAGAAGTGTAATGGTTGACAATAAAATAATTAACTATAGTTGAAATTAAAATTACTAACAGAAAATTTTTTATAGATAACATTAAAATTAAGCTTATTATTATAAAAATAAACCTTTGCAATTTATTTAAAATTTCAATTTTTAAAATTAATTTTGAATCTCCCACTATGCTTAAAACACTTGAATTAAAGGTGTAAATCACATTGAATACACCCGCAATAGAAAGATAAAATAGAAAAGGTGCTGCTAATTTCCATTTTTCTGAATATAAAAAAACAATAATCTCTTCAGAAAAAAAAGCTATGTATATTAAAATTGGGGTAATAATAACTAGAATTATGGATAGTATTTTTTTGTAAATCGTTGTCAATCTAACTGGATCATCCTGAACTTTAGAAAAAATAGGAAGTAAGAGTTTTGAAACTGCACCATAAATATTTGATATTGGCAACTGTCTTACAGTTAATGATTGCGTGTAATATCCTACATCCTTAATAGCATAAAATTTTCCAATAATTATTTGATAAATATTGGCTGTTACACTATTTAGAATTTCAACAATTGTCAGTTTATACCCAAAATCAAAATGAAATTTAAAAAGGGCTTTGTCAAAAATCCATTTTGGTTTCCATTCACTAAAAATCCAATGAAAAAGTGCCCAAAAAAAGGTTTGCGTTAAGTACATCCAAACTAAACTCCAAACGCCATAATGAAGCAATGCTAAACTTATTCCTATAGCTGAGCTTAAAATGATGGAAGGCAATTTCATCAAGGTTTGCTGTCTGAAATTTAGATTTTTTGTCAAAATAGCAGATTGAACAAAAACGAAAGCTTGAATAATTATTGTAATCGAAAAAACCCTCATTATGGACACCAATTGTGGTTTTTTATAAAAATCAGCAATATAGGGTGCCAAAAAGAAAATGATGACATAAAGGAGGCAACTCATCAGAATGTTTGCAAAAAAAACGGTGGTATAATCCCTTTCTGTAACCTCTTTTTTCCTGATTATTGAAATCTTCATTCCGCCATCGACAAGCACATTGGCTATTGTTATGAAAACAAACAACAATCCCAAAATCCCAAAATCAGCAGGGAATAATGTTCTGGCTAAAAGGATGTTTACAAAAAAATTGATTATTTGCCCTCCAGATTGTTCCGCATAAGTCCATATAAATCCGCTAAGTGCTTTTTGCTTTAAAGACATTAAAATGTTTCATTATAAAAGATGAAAAAAATATTGTTTTGTGGTTTGAAAGCTATTGTTTTAAAAAATAGCATTGCTCTCCGAATTTATTAATACATTATATTAAAGTTTTTATTGATAAATTCATTCTTTTATGAATTTAACACTTGTAATTCCATTTTCGGTACTAATGTTTATGAAATAAATACCTTGTTTTAATCCGGATACATTAATAGATGGATTAGTTGGATTTGCAATTATTTGGATTAACTGGCCAAGTGAATTAAAGATACTGATAGAATTAACAGTATATAAACCAGTAGCATATAAATTTAAAACTTCTTTTACAGGATTAGGATATACCTTGAAATTTTCAGAAGATGCAAGGGTTTGATTGGCTAAAGTTTGTATAATTGTTGTTTCAATGTTTGTTGAAGAAGGAGCCAGATAATCAAAATAAATAGAAGCTGTATTTGAAAATGTGTCTCCATTTGTCAGCGTTGGTAGCGTTTTGATTTTAAAAAGAACAAAACCTTCACTATTATTTAGGCCAAAAGCTAAATTAATATTCTTAAAAATAAATTCAACAGTAGTAATGTTGGTGATTTTTGTTTCAAACAGATGACTTCCATCTAGAGGGATTAACGAATTAACATCGAATTTAAAAGTGTCTATTACATCTTTTACTACTATATTTTGAGCGATTGCAGTACCTGTGTTTTTAAATCGAATACAATAATGTAAATAATCGCCAATTTGAGAAGTTGAAATACTATTCCCTTCTATACAAACTTTATCATTTGTAATAGTGGCATTAACCACTTTTTGATTTAACGTTATTGCATTGTCGTTTGGAAATTCATCCGAATTTGAAGATGATATTATAGCCGTATAAGGCAATAATTGACCAACAGTTACCGATGGTGTATCGGTTGTTGCATTTACTTTCAATGTTACTACTATGGATCTTGTTTCAAGTGGTTTCAAATTAGAAAAACTCCAGTTTAAATTGTTTACGGTTTGAGATGTTGCAGCTGGATTAGAATTTAAAAAATCTAAAATGGCATCATTAAAATTTAAATTCACATTTCCAGATTGTGTAATTGTTCCTTTATTTTTATAGACAATTTTATAATTTGCATCTTGTCCTGGATTTGCATTGTTTAATGGCAAATAAGCAATTTCTAAATCGGCATGATTTCCGTTTGATGATACACAAAAATTCTGAAGCAAAGGACTTGCCTGAAAAGGAAATTCTACCGAAACTGTTGAGGGTGTAATTGAAAAATAATTTGGGTTTTCGAGAATTGGAGTAATTGTATAAGTACCTTCTTTTACTGATTGAGCATAATTACCAGAAGTATTTGAAATAAGGTTTTCTGTTACTGAACCATCAGAGAAAGCCATTTGTAAATTAGGGAATACAATATCTATGGCATCACATCCGTTTGAATTGGTGTCAAATTTGCTGCTACCTTGAATTGTATACGAGATACCTCCTGGCACAAATGAACAATAACTATTGACATGACAATTGGTATAGTTATTATCATTAATTTCATCCTGAACAAATTCCATTTGAAATGCGTCTGCACAAATAAATTCCAAATTAGGATTTCCCGTTAATTGCAAGTTATCTTCAAAACTTCCATTTTTTATAAACAAACTGGTCAATAGGTTATTTGAGCAAAATAGATTTTGAAAATTAAACAAATTGCTCAAGTTCAATGATGCAATTTGATTATCTGAACAGTATAAAGATTGTAGATTGTTTGTTGATGAAAGGTTTAAATTTGTAATTTCATTCGCGTTACAACTTAGGACTAATAGCGCATTAAGTCCGTTTGTATTTAAATCAATTATGGAATTATTATTACAATACAAATACTTTAAGTTAATCAAACTACTAATTGCTAAAGTAACAAGTTGATTGTTATTACAGTTTAGATTTTGCAGTTGATTTGTATTTAAAAAGCTAATGGTTGTAATTACATTATTCGAACAGTCTACATCTTTTAATTGAGTCAAACCATTAAGATCAAGAGCGATTAAAAGGTTATTGCTACAGCTAAAATTTTTTAATCCAATCAAACCACTTAAATTAATCAAAGTTAATTGGTTGAAGTTGCAATTCAAATCGCTTAGATTGAATGTGTTTATTAAATTTAAAGACGTTAATAAATTATTACTACAGTTCAATTCATTAAAATTAACTAAACCATTAATCGTCAATGAAACCAACAAATTTGTGTTGCAATTCAAAAATTCAAGACTTGTTAAGTTGGTTGTATCTAGTAACGATAATCTATTGTTGCTACAGTTCAAAGAAGTAAGACTAATTAAATCAGTTAAGCCAATAGAGGTAATCAGATTGTCATTACAATTAACTTCTTCCAGATTTAATAAGTTATTTAAAACTAAACTAGCTATTAGGTTATAGCTACAGTTTACGATTTCAAGACTCGTACTTCCGCTAACATTTAAACTAGTAAGTTGGTTGTATTGACAATTTAAATTCTGTAATTCGGTTAAACCATTTACGTTTAAATTAGCTAATTGATTAGAACTACAATTTAATATAGTAAGATTAATTAAACCTGAAACATCCAAGTTGGTAAGTAAATTGTTTTCACAGTTTAGTAATAGTAAATTAGTAAAATTGTTAATTCCGTTCAATGAGGATATGGAAGAATTATCAATTTCTAAATATGCCACTGCTAAAGCTTCTGTAAGTTCGATTTCGTTATTTGAATTAGAATCTATAGAAAAGTAATCGCCATTTAAATTTCTCGCAATAAAATTATTTGGGCTTGATTCTAATAATTTAGCTTTAAATGCTGAGTCTGGAAAAGTTATAATTTGTGCATTTAAAGAACAAAAAAAGGGCAAAAATAATAATAGATATAGCTTTTTCATCATAATAATTAAAACCATAAAGGTAAAAATGAATTAATTACTATTATTTTTATATTGTTATGTTTAAGTTATTTTTTAATTAAGTAGAAAAAAAAAGGCCGCCAAATTGGCGGCCCTTAAAACTATGATTTAAAAATTAATTTTTCATTAATTTTTTAACCATTACTTCTTTGTTTGAAGAGTCTACTAATCTAACAATGTAAAGTCCATTGCTTAAATTTGAGATATTTTCATTGATAGTATTTCTACCTTCTTCTAACTTAATAGTTTTTGAGTTCATTACCATAATACCAGTAATTGAATAAATTGACATTTGAACATCTCCACTTATCGAAGCATCAATATCAATATTTAATTCAGATGTAGCAGGGTTTGGATATACTGATGTATTGCTATAAACATTTTCATCAATAATTGTAGATTCTGCCATTCTTGGTAATGTAGCAGTTAATGTAATTGATTTTGTTGGTGTATTTACACCACAATTACTACTAGCAAAAACAGAAACAACATTTGTAGATGAAGCTAATGGTACAAGAGAAAAATCTACAAGAACTGAATTTGTACCTTGACCAGAAACAATTACCGCACCATTCACTACTGACCATGTATATGTAGTAGCATTTGTAATAGCAGGAATTGAAATTGTTTTCTGAATTGTTCTGCTAAATGTTGAACCTCCTCCTATAGTTCCTACCGATGATAATGTAGCTGGAACAACAGTAAGTGTTTTGTTTGTTGTACTATTTCCAAAACCATTAACGGAAGTGATAACTATAGTTTTTGGTGTTACCGTTGCCAAGTTAATTGGATATACCACTGAGAAAGTTAAATCACTTGTAGTAATAGTATTTGTAGGATTTGTAGGATTACTTGCAGAAGTAACCACAGAACCAGTAGGACCAGTAATAATATAAGAGGTTGCTAATGGAGATGCAGTCATCGTATAGCTATAGGTAGTTCCACAGCTAATAGCAGTAAGTGTACCCGTTACAGTTGAAACAGCAGCAGGAGCTTTGTTTGTTATTTTTAACAATTTAGCAGTAGAAGAAATTGCAGGAACAGCAGCAGTATTATCTGTTACTGAAGAACCAATTCCATTAACCGCTTTCACACCAAAATATAATGTAGTTGTACCTGGGGCTACACCAAATAAATCAACAGTGATAATTCTTGAATTTCCTCCAGACGTTTGAATAACACCCGCTGGTAACTCCCAAGAGTATGACGATGCAAGAGCTGATGCCGATGCAGTCAATGTTAATGAAGTAGATGTACCTAAAAATCTACCTGCATCAGTTATAGCAGTAGTTGGTGTTGATGAAGCTGGATTAGTTAATACTAAAGTTGATGGAGCTTTAGGTATTGTAGCAGTAAACTTTTTCAATTTTGAAGTTTTTGGAGCAAATCCACTTGGAGTGTAAGTTGTACTTCCCTGAATATTAGGAGGAGTAATTAATGTCTCTGTTGCTGTATACGTTGTATTAAACAAACCTGGAATTCCTGTTAAATTAGCTAAAACATCAGCATTATTTGTATTATTTGTAACAGAATATCCAACACCGTTAAGTGATCTAACTCCAACATATAGTGTCGTTGTAGCTGGGTTTGTTACTCCAGCAAAATTTACTAAAATAGAGTTTGAGTTACTTCTAACTACCGTTCCGTATTGTAAGTAAACTGCAGTAGTAGAAGGATATGCGCCACCACCTTGGTATCTTTGAGCACATTGAGAAACAGTAATTGTTGTTGGAGTACCATTTACATCAATAGTGTAAGTGGAATTGTTGACTGTCCAAAATCTGGTTCCTAAAGGAAGCGATCCAGTTGATGGACTAAAAAATGGTTCTGCTGTATAGTTTACACTTGTATTTACTGGTGCAGGAGTTCCTGCAGGAATACTTATAGTAACACCAGCTGGTAAATCCCACTCATAAGTTGTAACACCAACAACAGGAGTTGCAGTTAGCATTAATGGAGTAGTAGAACCCATATATTTTGCATAGTTAGTAATTTTTGTAGTAGGAGTAGTCGAAGTAATATCGTACATATTGATTGTTCCTGGTGCAGCAGGTAACGCTTTTGTTAAAGCTATAGCTTTTGCAGCAGTTCTACATCCATTTGCATTTACAGCTTGTACTTGGATTGATCCAACAGCACCAGCACCAAAAGCAACGTTAGCAAAGTTTACAGTTAGACTATTTGTTCCTTGTCCAGAAACAATATTTACTCCCAAAGGCACAGTCCATAAATAGGATAATGTAGTATCTACAAAAGCTGGAATTGAATAAACAAATTGAGAAGTAGTTCCCACAAATGGTCCAATTGCAGTTGTAGAAGTCGATCCAACAGGACCTACACCAGTAATTGTACCTAAAACTTCAGTTGGTAAAGCAAATGTAGTAACAGTTAATAATTCTCTTGTACTTTCTCCCAATGGATTTGTTGGAGAAACACTTCCTGGATTAAGTTGAGAAACCCAGTAATTTTTTACACCAACAGTAGATGTTGAAGGTGTTGGAGCTGTAGTTGAAGCAGTTCCACCACTAGCTGCAGTATACCATCTTAAAGAAGTACCAGTACCAGTAATAGTAGCCGTTAATGGAACAGCTACAGCACCTCTACAATAGGTAACGTTTGTTACCACTGGAGTTGTACCAGGCGTAGGAGGAATTACAAAAGGAGCAATGGCGCTATCAGTAAAATTAGCTCCAGATAAAGCTGCACTAGAAGTACCTGGTCTGTAATCTAAACCTAAATAGGTATTTGTAGTAGCATTA
>Ga0208722_1000276_pt1 | contig 14471 bp, 16 predicted proteins | sample LakMenEpi21Sep11_FD_150722 | JGI IMG/M metagenome (GOLD analysis project Ga0208722, IMG submission 150722) | Freshwater microbial communities from Lake Mendota, WI - 21SEP2011 deep hole epilimnion (SPAdes) | ecosystem: Environmental > Aquatic > Freshwater > Lake > Epilimnion/Euphotic zone ... | reverse complement strand
CTCAGTTACCAATCCTTCTCTGAGATTCTAAGAATCTCAGAAGATCGGGCCTGAAGCACATCAGAATTTGAAATAATTATCTAAAACCGTCAAATCTGGTAATATCGTCAGGTTTTGAACACAAAATAATTTTTATCTCGAAAAAACATGAAGGTGACATCATATTTTAAAAATTTATTTTATATTCACCATTAAGTCAATAAGAAACTTTAAGTTTTCTTTCCTCAATCTTAATCTACCTTAACTTCTTAATGGCTCACTTTCTAAACTATAATGTTATCTAGAACCATGCGGTACCTCATCGCTCGCATCTTTAATGGCTTCTATTCCTGGCAATTTCTTTCCTTCAAAATATTCTAACATTGCCCCTCCACCAGTGGAGATAAAACTTACCTGGTCATTGAGATGAAATTGATTAATAGCAGCGACACTATCTCCGCCACCTATGAGAGAGAAGGCTCCGTTCAAGGTAGCCTCTGCTACTTTTTTGGCTATAGTTTCCGTTCCCTTGCTGAAGTTGGTCATTTCAAATACACCCATAGGCCCATTCCATAGGATAGTTTTAGACTCTAATATGACCCGCGAAAATGTATCGATAGCATTTGGCCCGATATCCAAACCCATCCAGCCATCTTCTATGTTATCAGAATTGGTTGTCTTGATATTCGCATCATTAGAGAAATTATCTGCTACCACACTGTCTACTGGGAGATGAATTTGAACTCCTTTCTCCTTAGCCTTCATCAATAAGGATTTAGCAAGATCTAATTTGTCTAACTCTACAAGTGATTTGCCTATTTGACCTCCCTGAGCCTTAAAAAAAGTATAGGCCATTCCCCCACCTATTATTATATCATTCGCTATATTTAGTAGATTCTCTAATATTAATATTTTATCGCTCACCTTAGCGCCCCCTACGATAGCGGTGAATGGCTTCTCGGCTTGATGCAATACTTTTTCAGCATTTACTACTTCGGCCTCCATAAGATAGCCAAACATTTTTTTATCTGTAGCAAAATACTTAGCTACCTGAGTAGTGCTGCTATGAGGTCTATGCGCTGAACCAAAGGCGTCATTGACATATACTTCTCCTAGCGTGGCTAGCATCTGCGCAAATTCTTCGTCTCCCTTCGTCTCCTCTTCATAAAATCTGGTATTTTCAAGCAATAGGACCTCTCCTGCCTTTAAGTTTTTTGCCAACTTATAGCTAGCCTCACTGCCACAATCATCTGCAAATTGGATAGGTCTATCTAGTAATTTTCCCAAGTGATCTATGAGGTGACGGGTAGAATATTTATCCTCTGCACCTAGTTTTACAGATTGCAAATTGGATTTAGGACGGCCGAAATGAGTCATAATTATTGCCGCGCCGCCATCCTTTAGTACTTTCTGAATCGTAGGCAAAGCCGCTCTAATACGCGTGTCATCTGTTATCTCTAGTTGATCATTAAGAGGAACATTAAAGTCTACACGGATAAGTGCTCTAAAATTTTTGAAATTGAATTGATTGATAGTAGTCATATAAAAAGAATAAAGGGCAAAGGTAAAAAATAATTTTCAGTCTACACTATTCACTATATGCTATTTTTATCCAGTGAAACTCACCCAGTACTTTAAGAACGTCTCGCTTCTTGTCTTTATCAATTTTGCAATAAAGCCTATTTGGGTATTTTTGATAGAGCGACAGTTTCAGAATATTCTTCCAAAAGAAGAATATGGCCTATACTTTAGCCATCTTGAACTAATATACATATTTTCTGTTATACTTGATTTTGGTCTACATAATTATGCTGTCAAATCTATATCAGAGCGGAAAGAAGGCTATAAAGCATACACCGCTGAACTCTGGATTAGTAAGTCTATACTAATTGGATGCTATCTAGCACTAGTTTCTGCGTATATCCTATTTCAAGATTGGCCCTTAGCTCATAGCTTCATTTTTTTTCTCATTGCCTTAGAATTTCTCATCTTTTCCTTATATCAGTTCCTTCGCAGCTTTGTACAGGGACTTCAGATGTTAAGGCTAGATAGTTTTCTTAGCAGCTTTGATAGAGTTGTGCTCATTGTTCTAGGCGGCGGGCTATTATATTGGCATTCATATAGTTATAGTATTTCTTTACTACATTTTATTGGCTTTCACATTCTAGCGTATGGTCTTTGTTTTAGTATAGTATTCTGGTTTTTAAAGCATAAAATTTCGTTTTCGAAAGATACATTCTCCCTCCGTCAGCTCACGCAGATAGTCAAAGAAGGTTGGCCACTAATATTCATAGTCTTACTTATGACTATTTATTCGCGCATTGGCAGTGTGCTTTTGGGCAATTTATTAATCGATGGCCTTTTGCAATGTCACAGCTTAGCCCTATCCAATAGAATAGTCGATAGCGCCTATAATACCTTAGCCCTGCTTAGTGTATTTCTTCTTCCTAGCATTGCCTTTCACTTTGCTGAGAAAAAATATGATTATATAGAAAAAGTGGTATTTATCTCTTTCCTTTTGAGTACCATTCTGTCCCTCGGTTTTATTTTCATATGTTTGTTATTCGGCGAACAAATTTATCATAAACTCTACCCTGCTAGTTCATATTATGACTTACAGGTATTCAAAGCGCATGCATGGAGTGCGCTCGGCATTGGCTGGATGTATGTATTTGGTTCTTATCTCACTGCTACCAGTCGGTTCAAAACACTTATTATCATTGTATCTCTAGGGGTCATTCTCGCACTTGGCTGTTATTTGTATTTTATCCCTCTCTATAAGGCGCTAGGCGCTGCTACTGTAGCTGCTGGAGTGCAACTCACGATGGGCACTTTGCATCTTCTAGCCGCAGGTTATTATATTTATCAAGACCATAAGAAATGAACTTAGTTGTAGAAATAGGCAATACCAATACGAAATTAGCATTCTTTGAAAAGAAGGAGTTAGTAGAATTGCTGATAGAAATTGATTCTACTATCATTTTAAATAGATTAAATTCCATAAATGTTGAAACTGCTATTATTGCTGGCTCTGGCAATACGAGCATCGACTGGTGGAAGGAGTTTCCAGCCGTAAAAAAGATATGCTTTGATGCCGACATGCTTTCTGAAATCCACTACGCCTATTCGACCCCTAAAAGCCTAGGAGCGGATAGACTTATCAATGCTTGGTATGCAAATCAACTATTCCCTGCACATACAAATTTAATTATAGATACGGGCAGCTGTATTACCTTTACGCTAATAGACCTTTATAAAACAATCCTTGGTGGTTCTATATCACCAGGTTTGATTCTAAGAGCGAAAAGTCTTCATGACTATACGGACAAACTGCCTCTCATAGATTTATCAGAAACTGAGACAAGTGAACTAGTTGGAAATAGCACAGAATCTAGCATACGGAGCGGAATTATCTTAGGAGCTCTCTTTGAAATAGACAAGCGAATAGAGCAATATCAGGCGCTCCACGATAATTTAAACATTATTATGACTGGCGGGGGCACCCAATTCTTTGAAAATAAACTAAATTATAAGATATTTGCAGATAATCATTTTACCCTAAAAGGCTTAAATGAAATACTTTTATCCAATGAATAAGTTTTTAGCACTCTTTTTTACCATAGTTCTTATCCACCAAAGTTCCTATTCTCAATATAGAAGTCTCACTTCTGCTTCAGATATAGGTAGGCTAAATTCTAGTATTTTTTCGCAAAATAGATTTGCGGGACAACTCTCTGCTGCATATGTAGGCAATTTCACCACCAATTTTCAAAACCCAGCCAGCTATGCAGACGCCACATTAACTGCCGTAGAGGTAGGAGCAAATAGTATTTCGGGGACCTACCATTTGGAGGATAGCTCAAATAGTTCTGGTGGGCTAGGTATAAACCATTTTTCTATGTTGTTTCCTCTCACTCCAGGCAAAAGTGGATTAAGTATGGGCTTTCTAAGAAATGCGAATACGGATTATAGTATTCGAAAACATGGCGTTGACAATACATTTGGTAGTTTTTCCAATCAGTTAAAAGGTTTTGGCAATACCTATCAAGCTTATATCGGCACAGGATTTCGAATAAAAAATTTGAAGCTAGGGGCTAATTTAGGATTCATATTCGGACAGACAGAACATACAAATGACATTATATTTCCAGATTCCACTCACATACCTCGACTGGTTAATAGAAATATCATTTCTGAATTTGGCGTACAATACACTCTTGGAGCGCAATATGAGTGGCAAATAGCGAAAGAAAAGCAAGCAGTTCTTGGCATGTATTATACTTCTTCCTTAAGTAAGAATGGTACGAACGAATTAAGAAGGCAGAATGCTTTTGATAGATCAGGAATTACAGAGTTTGTTATCTTGAAGGATTCTAGCTTTAATACAGAAATACCAAAATATAGTAAGCTAGGCATAGGAGCCAGTTTGATCAATAATAAGACGACCCTCATCGGAGCCGAATTTACATTAGAGAGTTTCTCTGGATTTAGATCAAAACTTACTAATCAAAACTTGCAAGACGCTTGGCATATTCATCTAGGTGCGGAATTCAAGCCATTTATGAGCAGAGATTTGGATGCGCGTAAGTATTTCAATAGACTGACTTATAGAGCTGGTACAGTAATTGGTAAGAGCGAACAAAATTTTGAAGGCACAGTGAATGATATTAAATTTATGGGGGGAGCAACCTTACCTGTTTTCGGTAGAAATATTGGCTATATCACACTCGGTGCAGAATATGGTATTCGTGGGTTTGGTGGTCAAAAAAAGCAACTGTCTGAAAACTATTTGAGTATTCATATGATTATTACCTTTGCTGATAAATGGTTTACACGTCAAAGATTTGATTAAGTATATCTCCCTCTCCTATTAGGACAGAACGAATGCAGCGATTTCTTCTATTTTCTTTGAGTTTATGTATCTCATGTAGCAATGATTTGCAAAATACTATTATAGAAAAAGACAAACTGAATGCGCGTACCGATGTAGGGAAAAATATAGAAGTGAATTATTCTGAAAAGGCTATACGAGCTGCTATATTGACAGCCCCTACTATGGTGAAGCAGGAGGATACATCATTTAAAACATATTTTCCAGATGGTATCATACTCAAGCTATTTGATAGCCTAGGAAGTATCAGTAGTACCATGACCTCCAAGTATGGGGAGCATGATCATAAGACCAATCAGATGAAAGCGAGAGATAGTGTCAAGGTAGTCTCTGCAGATGGACGAATATTGAAGGCTCAAGAAATCATCTGGATAGAAAATACGAGACAAATGATTTCCTACGGTCAAGTAGAAATTCAAAATAAAAATGAAATTATTTATGGCGACACTTTATTCGCAGATGAAAATCTCAAACGATATGTCGTGAAAAAAATAAGAGGAATAGTACATGTGGCGAAATGATGATGTGATGATTTGTTGATGAGTTGATTTGAAAATTGTTAATGTGATAATGAGTCCCGATAACTATCGGGATTGAAAATGTGAAAAATGCTTTGTGACTTGGTGGCTAAAAAAATACTAAATCGTGAATTCGTGGCGTTATGATTAAAAATGAAAAATGTTTACTGCTAATACTCGATGGATGGGGTACGGCTAAAGAAAATGAAATCAAAGGAAGTGCTATAGACAATGCTGGTCCTCTTTTTTTTCATGAATTAAAAAACAACTATTCCCATGCTTCTCTTGTTACGTTTGGAGAGGAAGTAGGTCTGCCTAAAGGACAAATGGGAAATAGTGAAGTAGGTCATCTCAATATAGGTGCAGGAAGAATCGTGTACCAAGAATTGCAGCGAATTAATGTAGCTATCACTTCGGGAGAATTAAAAAATAACCCTGAACTCAATAGTGCTTTTCAATACTGTTTAGATAACAATAAAAAACTACACCTTATCGGGCTATACTCCGATGGTGGAGTGCATAGCCACACTGAACATATCAAGGCGATTATAAACTATGCTGAAGAGAAAACCTTAAGTGATATTTTTGTTCATGCATTCACTGATGGACGAGATTGTGACCCTAAAAGTGGAAAAGGTCTCTTAGAAAATTTAGAGGAATTTCTTTCCACAAAAAAAACAAAGCTAGCCTCAGTATGCGGTCGATACTACGCTATGGATAGAGATAAGCGATGGGATCGCGTCAAGCTTGCTTATGATTTATTGGTTCATGGTCAAGGGGAAGAAACGAATAATTCTATTGCAACAATAGAGAAAAGATATATAGATGGTGAGACTGACGAATTTATCAAACCTATCAAAACAAAATATTTTCAATCGATTGAAGAAGGAGATGCCGTTATTTGCATAAATTTTCGAACGGATAGATGCCGTGAAATTACGCAGGTGCTGACGCAAAAAGCATTTGAAGAATTTGATATGAAACCGCTAAACCTTCACTACACGACGATGACGGAGTATAGCAAAGATTTTGAAAAAGTACACGTGATATTTCGAAATGATAATATTGTCAATACACTAGGGGAAATATTGGCTAAAAATAATAGATCACAGCTGCGCATGGCAGAAACGGAAAAGTATCCGCACGTGACATTCTTCTTCTCTGGCGGTCGTGAAAATCCATTTGCAGGAGAGTCTAGAATCTTAGTTCCATCGCCTAAAGTAGCTACATACGATTTGCAACCCGAAATGTCTGCCAATGAAATCAAAGACAAACTTTTAGTAGAATTAAAAAATACGCAACCTGATTTTATCGTGGTCAACTTCGCAAACACGGACATGGTAGGTCATACAGGAGTCTTCGAGGCGGCCGTCAAGGCAACTCAGGCAGTGGATTCTTGCTTAAAAGAAATTGTACCACTAGCTCTAGAAAAAAACTATCACATTCTCATCATAGCAGACCATGGAAACTCAGATTATATGCTCAATCCAGATGGCAGCCCGAACACAGCGCATAGCATGAATCTCGTGCCGATAGTTTATGTATCCCATTCACAGAAAAAAATTAAGGCAGGAAAATTAGGAGATGTAGCTCCTACAATTTTAAACTTGATGGGAATAGATAAGCCGAGTGAAATGAAGGGGGAGACTCTAATTGAGGATTAGATTTTTTTAAATCGCAGATAAATAATACATAGGTATTCCGTGACTTGGGCATAAGTAGTTTTTGGACACCCCACGGAAAGCTAGTACCAAATGTTTTCTACCTACTATTAATGAAAGTGTTAAATTCAGTCTTTGCTTGAGGACTTTCAAACAAAGATCCGTGCTCACCCCCAACTATTTCTACGAACTGACTTTTTTGGCAATTGGTGCAACTCATGACATCCTGTTTGAAAGTTGGCCAAGAGTATAGTTGAATAGGGGCATCGCTTAGTCCTTGAACGAATAAAATATCTGATTTGAAACCCTTGGTGAAATTCAACAATGACCTTTGAAAATATGCAGTTGAATTAGTGGCGGTTGTTCCATATACACTTCTCAGCTTAGTGCAAACAGCTCCAGATTGAATTTGCCCATTTTCCTCTAATTGACATCTATAAACGAGATTTAGAGGTCCTGGAGCATTTGCTATAACGCCATTTGTTTGGTGCATGGTGTTTAGTCTCGTTACTATATAACCTCCTTGAGAATGCCCTCCTAAGAAAACTTTTTTCACCTTTATCCCCAATTCTTGATTTGCTTTGTTTTTTATCCATAGCAGAGCGGCTTCGGCCTGAACAATATTATCCCCCAACAATACATTTTCTTGTGGATAGATGACACTTACTATCATCATATCTTTTCTATCCAGAATACCTTTGAATTTATCTAGCGTATTATTTGCAGCAGTCATTAAGCTAGTATCATAGAGAACAGTCCCGTGAAATACTAATAAGACATCTACCTCATTTAAAGCAGGCTTGTCCACTATGACATCTACACTAATACTATTATATGCAATTGTTTTAGTCTGCCTATAAGCTATTGGTATACTGGGCACTTGGGTAGTAGCTTGCTCTTCCTTATCACATGAGGATAGAAAAATGGCTATAAAAAATATTAATCTCATATGAATTATTTAGTAACTGTTCCAGCTAGTATATGCCTATGGGTATTTTTCCTTACCCCTTTTTTATAAGACTATATCTAATAAGCAAATATAATCTAAATGTATCACTTTATAGCAATAATTAAAATGACAGATTATAGTTTTGCACCAGTAAGGAACTAGATAGTATAATAGAATGTAGTAAAAAACATGAAACTAGTCGGAACCAATTCTCCATTTCTAGGTAAGGCATGAATGAGATTGTGACCTAGATCTAATTTAATGTATCTGTCTAAAGCATAACTTAGCTGGAACCCAATCCTATTTTGATCAAATACATGACTCCTTTCTATATTGATGGTATTCAGAAATAACTCATCATAAATTTGTAAACTTAGATTCTTAGATACGATATAGTTCAAACCCTCTCGAATTCTAAATCGAAACAAATCTTGATTCCGTTCAAAAATTCTGTACTCAGCACCAAACCTACTAATCATAGACCATGTACTACTCACTGGTATTTTATTCTCATATTGCAAGTGAAATCGATGTTCATTAGCACTTGAGTTTAGTTCATCGCCTATTTTATTTACTACTGGATCATTGCTAAAGAAAGCATATGGACTAAAAATAAATGTATGATTAGAATTCAGTTTATAACTAATCCATAATCTCACGGCATTGGTCAGAGGGTATCGAAATGGACTTTCTGTATTGGCTAGACTCTGTGTCCTATGATGTAATTCTAGAGCACTAGACCAATTTTTATCCAAATTGTACTGAATAGAAGTCCTCAACCAAAACTGGCTATGATCTTGAGAATATAGATGATTGAATGCTAGAAATAAAACGAAAAAAATGAGATTTCTCAAAATAAAATTACTTCAAAAACAATTCTTTGATAATAATATAAATTCCCATAATCAAAACAAACCAGCCAAAACCAGTTTTTAGTTTAGTGCCATCGATTTTTTTAGTGAGATAAATTCCTAAGAACATACCTAGGATAGATGCTCCAGTGAAATAGAAAATGAGATGATAATCTAGATTATGGTTCGTCTTGATATCTCCATAAAAACCTATCAATGACTTAGCCGCTATAATGAGAAGAGAAGTGCCCACTGCTAATTTCATTGGAATACGCGCTAAGATAACTAAGGCAGGAATGATGAGGAAACCGCCACCTGCACCGACCAAGCCTGTCAGAATTCCAACTAGTGTGCCCTCTACAAAAATCATAGGAACATTATATTGAATCTCGCCTGTATTCTCCTGTGTTTTTTTACTAGGCTTTATCATACTGTATGAAGCTAAAATCATAACCACGGCAAATAGCATCATTAAGAATATATCCTTCGTAACCATGAAGTCACCAAGAGATAACATTTCTTTAGGGATAAAAGGAACTAAATAGGCTCGGGTCAAATAGACTGCTACTATAGATGGGGCTCCAAAAATCAATACAGTTTTGAAATCTACATTTTTCTCCATTGCATTTTTTATCCCTCCTACTAGTGCTGTAGCACCTACGATGAATAAGGAATATGCTGTGGCATTGGTAGGCTCTACATTCATAATGTAAACTAAAATAGGCACCGTTAGAATTGACCCGCCACTGCCTATCAAACCCAATGATACTCCTACTAAAACTGCTAATGTATAACCTATAATTTCTTCCATAATTATTTCTTTACTTTACAATTTTCCATACAATCCAATAAACTTGAGATTTCCTTAATCACTAATTTGTAATAAACAAATTGTCCTTCTTTTTGACATTCTAAAATTCCTTTATCCTTCATCTTGATTAGATGATGAGAAAGAAGTGATTGCTCTACATGATCTCCTATGAATTTAGAAATCTCTTGTACATTCATTTTCTCCTTTTCTTCCAACGCTTCAATCACCTTGAGTCGAATAGGATGGCTTATGGTTTTTAAAACCATAGCTATATAATCTAATTTTTCGAATGGAATGTTTCGCATATTAATTATTTATGTAAATATGCTGAATACATCCACACTAATTTTTCTTGTTCCCGAATATAGTCACTCATAAGTGCATTTGTGCCTTCATCTTCAGCATTCTCTGATAACTTTAAGAGTGCTCTTTGAATCAGAATAATTTGTTGAAAAGAATTTAAAATATCATCTACAGCTTTAAACCCATCTGATACTTCTTTACTTTCTTTTATAGTTGATACCTCTTTATATTTTGAGTATCGATGCTCTGGTGAGTGACCCAATGTTAGAATACGCTCCGCAACTTCATCCATTTTTAAAACCAAATTACTATAAAGTTCTTCAAATTTTATGTGTAATTCAAAAAACTTTTGACCTTTTATATTCCAATGATACCCGCGTACATTCTGATAAAATAGAGAATAATTAGCTAAAAGCTCATTGAGTTTATCTGATAATTTTTTCGATTGAATTGTATCTAGACCTATTGAATTTATTTTTTTCATTTTTACTTTTTTTTAATGTGGCAACTTATCTCTAAACTTACCATAGACCCATGTGCCTAGTATAGCACTTAATAATACAACGACAACTACACTAGCACCATAACCTATCTGGGCATACAATGGCCCTGGACAAGCCCCTGTCATAGCCCATCCGATACCAAAGAGCAGTCCACCGTATATCTGTCCTTTATTGAATGTTTTGGGTTCAATTTTTATTTCTTCGCCTTTGATAGTCTTTACTTTTAATTTCTTAATTATGTATACAGATAAAGCACCAACAGCGACAGCGCTTCCTATCACTCCATACATAAAAAATGATTCTAAACGAAACATTTCTTGTATTCGAAACCAGCTAACTATTTCAGCCTTGACGAAAACGATTCCAAAACCAATTCCGATCAGAAGGTATTTGAAATTCTCTCCAAAAGTTTCTTTCTTCTCACTTTCATTGACACACATGGAATCTTGGTGTCTTAATTCTGAATCTTTAAATGTTTGCATACTATTATATAGTTAAGGATAAAATTAAAGGTACAAGAAACCATGCACTGACGAAGCCCCCGATCATAAAACAGATAGTTGCTACAAGGGATGGCCATTGGAGATTAGATAGACCCATGATGGCATGACCACTCGTACAGCCGCCTGCATATCGAGTACCAAAGCCTACTAAAAATCCTCCCACTACCATGAGTAGGAATCCTTTTAGTGTCAATAGATTCGACCAATTGAATAAATCATTTGGCACTAGTCCATAAAAATCTTGAATACCAAATTGAGCTAAATAATTCTGTAGCTCAGGTTGAATAGTTATTGCATTCGGATTGGATAAAAACAAACTCGCAAGAACACCACCGATGAAAATACCAGCTACAAAAAATAAGTTCCACATCTCCTTCTTCCAGTTGTAACTGAAAAATGGAATATCTCCTGGTACACAGGAAGCACATATATGCCTCAGAGAAGAGGAAATGCCAAAAGTTTTATTTCCGATGATTAATAACACTGGGACTGTAAGTCCAATAAGGGGTCCTGCAATATACCATGGCAGTGGTTGCTTTAAAAATTCGAACATATATATTATTTAGATTTGATTTAAGATTTCTTCTAACTGATTGGCATCGACCACACCCGAATGCCTCCATACTTGTTCTCCTTTTTTATAGATCATCAAAGTGGGAATACTTCGTATCTGCAAGAATGATGAAAGGTCTTGATTTTTCTCCGTATCTATTTTCACTATCATGGCTTTATCACCCATGCGCTCTTTCAGATCGACCAGGATGGGTTTCATCGCTTGACATGGGCCACACCAGTCTGCATAAAAATCTAGCAATACGGGTTTGTCTGAGTTGATTAAGTTTTGAAATTTATCGTTCATATATTAGTGGTTAGTTTTTTTCAGTTATACAGTTTTTTCAGTAGCTTATTACTTTATAATCTTTTTCATACGAAACCAATTCTTGTAATAGTTTCATATCAATTTCCTTATCACTTACTATCAATACTTCTTTGAAATCGGAACTCATATTGACATTTATTACTCCATCTATTTTAGAGTAAATTTCTGTCACAGAATTCTTGCATCCTGTGCAAGTGATTCCTTCAAAAGAGTATAAATTCACCATGACCGAATTGTTTTTCACAAATGAAAAAAATAGTTCTGTATTGGCTCTAGGTGCAACTGAATTATTAGCCGTGGAGAGTTGATCTATGTGAAATGCTGTTTGAAATAATTTTTCATATTCCTCTCTACTACCTCCGAATGGTGGACCAACTTCAAATGTTCTATTGAATAACAAGCCAGCGAGGATTCCATTTGCATTTAGAAGATTATGCATTTTCCATACATATCGCTGACGCATGCTCGGAGGCAAAGCACAGAAAAATGTCTGCTCAATAATGACATCGAACTTATCTTCTAATTTAAAAAAATCTTCGCAAAGAACTCTTACGGCACCTTGATTCAAAAATTTTTCTTTGAGAATAGCACAAGCCGTTTCCGAAATATCAATAAGCGTAATATTCGTGAATCCATTAGAAACTAAATAGTCGGCTTCATAAGCATTTCCGCAACCGGGTATAAGGATTTTAGCATCTTTATTTTTTATAGAATCTATCAAAGAAACTAAAGGCGGAGCAGGCATTCCCAAATCCCAACCTATAGTATTGGACTTCCATTGAGCATCCCAATACAGGGCATCCAATGGTCGCTCACAAGCTACTACACAGCACCCTTCTTCTAGTTTATTTTCCATTTTTTTCAATAATTATACTTGTTTAGTTTAAAATATAATTTCTTTCCACTCCTACGAAGTAAATATGAATTCCTTAAAACATATATTAATGAATAAAAGCACAAAGCTAACTTGCTTTTAAATTTTCTTTGCGAATTAGAGTCTTTATGGCTAGTTTATATTTTTTAATTTTTCATTGACAGATTGCCAAGTGCCGCCATTGGTTACATTGGTAAATCCGTTTTTTTCTAAAATAGATTTTGCTTGAGAACTGCGATTGCCGCTTCTACAAAACACGATGATATTTTGTTTATTTTTAAACTTTTCTAGCGAAAGTGCGACCCGATCTAAGGGGATATTAATAGAGTCTTTGACATGTCCACCATCAAATTCTACGGGTGTTCTTACATCTACCAAGAATGCTCCTTCTCGTAATTTATTGGTGATATCTCCACCAACAAATAGACTTTTAAATATTCCAAACATGTAATTCTTAATTTTAATTTTTAATACTATTATATTCACTTGAATCTCCCAAAACTAATATTTATATATAAATACTTGTAGCTAGGAGCTAATAACTTAGAACTAATCTATAGCATAGTTGAAGGACAGACATATTCTGAAATCTTAAACTTACCACTTTCTTTGATAGCGGAGAAACCTCCAGCCACGTTGATTAAATTATCATATCCTCGCGCTCTTAGAATAGATGCGAAAATCACAGAACGATAACCTCCCGCACAATGCACATAATAGGTCTTGTCCTTATCCACTTGCTTCATGCTTTCATTGATATAATCCAATGGAGCATTGACGGCGCCTATAATATGTTCGCTGTAATTTTCAGATTGCTTTCTTACATCAAGGATATTTATGGTAGCATCTTCTGCTTCTCTTTTAGCAAATTCATCTGCAGATACGGAAGGAATGTGATCTACTTCCTTATTAGCTTTTTTCCAAGCATCAAATCCACCAGCCAAATGTCCTATCGCATGATCATAGCCCACACGAGCCAATCGAGTGACAACTTCCTCTTCCCGACCTGGGTCTGCTACTACCAAGATTTCTTGTTTTACATCTGGTATCAACGTACCAACCCACACAGCGAAACTCCCATCTATACCTACAAATATAGAGTTAGGGACAAATCCTTCTATGAAAACTTGGGGTGCTCGTGTGTCTAATATGACAGCGCCCGTTTCGTTAGCCTTAACTTCAAATTCTTTTGGGGTTAGAGCCACCATACCGTTACTGATAACTTTCTGAATAGGATCATAGCCCTGAATATTCATCATGACATTTTGCGGAAAATATCCAGGAGGAGGCATAAGCCCATCTAGAACTTTCTCTATAAACTCATCTTCACTCATCTCCTGAAGAGCATAATTCACTTTTTTCTGATTACCCAGGGTATCTGAAGTTTCCTTGCTCATATTCTTACCACAGGCACTTCCTGCACCATGAGCAGGATATACGATAATATCATCCGCCAATGGTATAATTTTCGTTCTCAATGAATGATATAAATATCTTGCTAATTTATCTTGATTCAAATCAGCAGTCACTTTCTGTGCTAAATCTGGACGACCTACATCGCCTATAAACAAAGTGTCTCCCGTGAAAATAGCGGATTCTTTTCCTTTATCATCTTTCAATAAATAACAACTGCTCTCCATCGTATGACCAGGAGTATGAAGAACTTTAAATTCGATATCGCCTACCTTGAATATTTCACTATCTGATGCTACATGAGCATCAAACCCCAAGGTCATAGCCGTAGGACC